>ERZ772863.1647-NODE-1647-length-18427-cov-3.991890_pt1 | contig 18427 bp, 15 predicted proteins | sample MGYA00512134_ERZ772863 | MGnify/ENA primary metagenome ERZ772863 (study PRJEB29015, sample SAMEA2737659) | human gut metagenome | biome: human gut; feature: human-associated habitat; material: faeces | place: China | collected 2012 ...
ATAGAAATTTATCTGAATTTTGGGAAGTGCTTTTTATTGGAAAAGAAGAGAAAATACAAGAGTATATACGGAATATGGATATTCAGCCGTACTCTTGCGAGGCAGACGAAACATTTGAAGGAGAATATGAGTTTATCTGGCAGGGACATAAGATATTTCTGAAGGAAACTCCCGGACATTCAAAAGGCAGTATTTGTATTTTAGTGGATGAAAAGATTCTCTTTTCCGGTGATACGCTGGTGACAGGCCACGAAACGATTCTTCGCCTGCCGGGTGGCAGTAAAAAAGATTTTGCCGGTATTACACTACCGTATCTGGAGTCACTTGACAGAGAAATTATGGTTTATCCCGGACATGGAGAACCGCAGAAATTAGCAGAGTTTATGAAATAGTAAAAGGGGAGAAGGTACAGTGTCCTACAAACTTGATTTTTTTGATTCTTTTGTCTGTTCTGGTTCAGCGTGCCAAAATACCTGCTGCAGTGGCTGGGATATTGCGTTAGACAAAGAAACCTATGATTTTTACGAGGCTTCTCATGGGGCATTTAGTAAATATGTAAAGAAGAATATCGGGCAGACGGATGGAAATTATTTTATAAAAATGACGGAAAAAAAAGAGTGTCCGTTTTTAGATGAAATGGGTCTTTGTAAGATTTATCAAGAATATGGTCCGGAGCACATGGGAAATACGTGTAAACTTTTTCCGAGGACCTGCCTGAATATTGAAGGAAAGACTGTTTTTTCTATGCTGAATCATTCGTGTGAAGAGGTACTTAAGAGAATTTTTGAGCATGAAGGTCCACTTTATCTGGTTGAGGAAGGAGAGAAAGAAACTCTTCCTTTTGAGGAGAAAATGGCTGAATTTATGAGTGTTAGTATGGATATTTTACAGGAAGAATCCATTCCGCTTGGAATTGGTCTGGGAGTAGTTTTATATCTATACATGGATGCGTTTTCTGAGGAAAAGAAAAAGGCTGGAGGTATTGAAATTCCGAATGAGGGGACGATTTCTTCTCTTTTACAGGAATTTGAATTGGTGAAAAACAGTATGTCAAAGGAAGACTTGGAAAATTCGGCATGGGAAGTGATTTCTTCTGTTGTGGATACGTTCTGTCATATTATCCGTCAGACAAATCTTCGGGTGAAAAATCGTATCCTATGGAATGAGGCGGTGTATGGATTGAGTGATGCCAAGCGGAAAAGGTATGTGCGTCTGCTTTGGGAGAAAAATAAAAATTGTTCGGATCAACAGTTTTCTGCAAAACGAAAGTTGTATGCCAGCTATCTTGCGAAATGTTTGTATCTTTGTAATGAAGCAGATTTTTTGCAGGTTTTGCTTAGTAGTGCATGTAATTATATAATCCTTTCGGAGGTTCTGCCGTGTATTTGGAAAGAGGATGGAAAAGATGATTATTTTCCACTTATGGCTGAGTTAGGGCGGATTTTTGAGCATACCAAGGTTATGGAAAAACATGTGTACCCGGCCATAGAAGAGTCGATTCATCCAGATGTATTGACTTATGCACTTGCGTTTATGGTGCTGTTTTAGATATATTTTTGTGTTGCAATCTATATTTAGTTGTGTTAAGATATGCACAAGCAGAAAGTCCAAACATTTTCAGAAAAAGTCAAATAGTATAGAGTATCGAGAAAAAACTTCACTGCTAAATCATAAAAAACAAAATTGAAAAAGCAGGGAGGTTAGCACATGGGACATCTCCCTGAGAGGGAGGCATGTCACATGAGAAGACACATTGATTTTGACAAAATCGGCATCACCGATGATGTAATGTTTTGCACAGTTTTAAGCAATTCTGAGGATTGCAGGGAATTTTTACAGAGAATTCTTGGAATTGAGATTGAGGAAATTGTCGTCGTGGGAACCCAGGTGAGCATGAAATCGAATTTTCATGCGAAGGGTGTCCGTCTTGATGTTTATGCAAAGGACAAAAAGGGAAACGCCTATGACATTGAGATGCAGACGACGAAGATGAGAGAACTGCCGCTGCGGAGCCGGTATTACCACAGCGAGATGGACAGTTACCAGATTGCCGAGGGAGAGAAGTATGGAAACTTAAAACATTCGATTGTTATTTTTGTTTGTAATTTTGACTTGTTTGCCAAAAATCGGAGTGTATATACATTTGAATCGATTTGCCGTGAGGATACAGAGATTCATTTGCAGGATAAAAGGAAAACGATTTTTATTAACATAAACGGAAGCAGAGAAGGTGTGCCGAAGGAACTTGCGCATCTTCTTGATTACCTGAAAACAAAGACTCCGACGGATGGGTTTACGGAGCGGCTGGAACAGCGCGTGCTGGAAATCCGGCGAGATACGGAATGGAGGGATGATTATATGACGCTGGAAATGAAGATGGATGAGAAGTATGAACAGGGGCGTGAGCAAGGATTGAAAGAAGGGATTACAAAGGGAATCGAGCAAGGGATTGAGCAGGGAATCGAATTAGGAATTGGTCAAGGTCTGCGTGTACAGATTCAGAAGAAATTAAATAAAGGAAAGTCAATTTCACAAATTGCGGACGAGTGTGAAGAATCGGAAGAAGAAATTTGGAAAATAATTAGAGAAAATGGTTGGAATGTGTAGAAAATTTATTAGCGGTTGGCATAGTGCCATTTAAAACCAGATGGTTAAAATTTGGAAAAATCAACAATAATTGACTAGTATAATAGATAAGCGTATAATACATACGGATGTGAAAAAAAACAGAAAGAAGAGTTTAAACGATGAATCAAAAGAAACGAGTTGTTTTGACGGTATGCGCAGCAGCAGCTATTGTTAGCATTGTGCCATTTCGGTCATTGCCGAGTGCTACGATGGTGAAGGGACAGGAGATGGCGACAGCATTGCCTGAGGTGACACCGGACGCAGGGGCAACGAGTACACCGGTGCCGACTGAAATTCCGGCAACACCGGCCGTACCGGTAAAGAAATTACCTTGTGTAAAAAAAGTAAAGGTAGTTCGTTTTTCTACCCATAGTGTAAAGCTGACATGGAAGAAACAAAAGAAGACAAAGTATTATCATGTTTTTGTTTCAACAAAGAAAGATGGAAAATATCGAAAGAAGCTTTCAACAAAAAATAATGTCTGCCTTGTGAAAAAACTGAAAAACAAAAAGAAATATTATTTTTACATAACGGCAGGAGAGAAAAAGCAGCTGTCGGAGACCGATAGCAATCCTTCTAAAGTTGTTTCTAAGAAGATGAAAACTTATGTGAGGACAACAGTGTTTGCCGGCGATTCGATTACGGAAGGCTTGACATACGAAGGTGGTTTCGCCCATATGCCGATTGGTGGTAAAAAGAGGACGATTGCATACCGGGGACTGAATACGGTGACATTCCATACAAAGAGAGTGTTTCATGGAAGAACCGGACTTCAGAAGCTGATTGCTGCCAAACCATACCGCGTGTATATGATGCTTGGTATGAACGAGATTCATTATCAGAAGATTAGTAATATGTTAAGTGAGTACCGTGACATGTTAGAGGCAATTAAGCAGTCTTGTCCGGATACGGATATTATTGTGTGTGCAATTTCACCGGTGACGCGTGCAGAAAAAGCAAGACATCCGGGATTCTGGCAGCGACCGGTCTTTAATCGAAAGTTAAAGAAACTGGCGAAGAAGATGAGCGTTACCTATTTGGATTATACCGATTTTTTGAAAGATTCAAAAGGGTATTTGAAGGCGGCTTATGCAACAGGAGACGGATATCATTGGAAACCGCCGGCATATGCTAAGTTCGGAAAGATACTGGCAAAATATGATAGACAGAGAGATGGTCGAGGAGGAAAATAAAGATGAAAAAATACGGCATGAGAATAGCAGCGGTTGTATGCATGGTAATTATGTGTATCAGTCTGTTTCCACAGATGGGACAGGCGGCAAAGAAAAAGGAAAGTTGCAAGACACTTTGCGGGTATGCGTTAAAAACAACCGGTGGTGCAAAGAAATTGAAATATTCTTCGGCGGCTGCACTGGACTTTGGAGCGCTTACTCACTCAGTTCGCAGCCAGGTGAAAACGATTCAGTATGTATGTGATTCAAAAGAGGCGTACAGCCTTTGTGTGATGGAAGCAAAAAATGGAAAAGGTGCGAAAAAATTATATAATGCTTTGAAAAAGTACCAGAAGGCAAATAGCAAGAGTGATTATTTAAGTGATTATTCTAAAACTGAGCAGAAAGTATTTAAGAATGCAATTTATGGGAAAAAAGGAACTTTTGTCTGGTATATTGCAATGTCTCCGTCAAAAGCTGTCAACAAAAAAGGACAGGCGGCATTGAAGAAGAAATTGTAGGAGAGGCTGCCTCATGGTATTTAGTAGTTTATTGTTTTTGTTTCGGTTTTTGCCGATTATGTTAGTTGTTTATTACTGCACCCCAAGGAGATTCCGCAATGCGGTTCTTTTTGGGGGCAGTTTGGTTTTCTATGCATGGGGAGAGCCGGTTTATATTGTCTTGATTCTGTTCTCTATACTTGTAGCATATTGCGCCGGACTTCGTCTTTCTTATTATCAGAAAAGAGAAAATAAACGAGGACAGATTTGTTCCTTAACAATTGCCTGCGTAGTCAGTCTGCTTTTGTTAGGGTTCTTTAAGTATGCGGACTTTTTTTTGCGGATGGCCGGATATATGGCAGGTGTAGAAATGCCGCAGTTAAATCTTCCTCTGCCGATTGGTATTTCTTTTTACACTTTTCAGACGATGTCCTATGTGATTGATGTGTACCGGAAAGAAGTGAAGGTGCAGAAAAACTTTGTGACGTTTGGAACCTATGTTGCGTTGTTCCCACAATTGATTGCCGGACCGATTATCCGCTATCAGACAGTGGAAGAACAGATGGTAAAACGGAAAGAAACAATTGATTTATTTAGTAAGGGAATTGTTCGATTTATGATAGGTCTCGGGAAAAAAGTGTTGATTGCCAATCCGATTGGCGATCTCTTTCGTGAAATTGCCGGCATGGGGGCGGCGGATTTGACAACGGTTTCTGCATGGCTTGGTGTGATTGCATTTACGTTACAAATATATTTTGATTTCTCCGGTTATTCAGATATGGCAATCGGACTTGGCTCGATGTTTGGATTTTCTTTTCCAGAAAACTTTAAGCATCCGTATGAATCGAAAAGTATTACTGAGTTTTGGCGCAGATGGCACATTTCTCTTGGTACATGGTTTAAGGAATATGTTTATATCCCGTTAGGTGGTAACCGAAAGGGATTTGGCAGACAAATTTTAAATATTTCTATTGTATGGCTTTTGACCGGATTGTGGCATGGGGCTTATGGAAACTTTGTTGTATGGGGAATTTACTACGGAATTCTTCTTATGATTGAAAAATTGTTGTGGAAGCCGGTATTTAGCGGTCTGCCATCTTTTTTCATGCATTTATATACGATGTTTTTTGTGATTCTTGGCTGGGGAATTTTTTCGTGGCAGGATATGGCAGATGGAACAAATTATTTCAAAACATTATTTGGCATCAGTGGAAATTTTGTTAATCGAGAGGCAATGTATCTGCTTTCCTCTTACCTGATTTTACTTGTGATTGCCATTATTGGTTCGGTTTCGCTGCTTCGCACCTGTATAAACCGATTCTTTTTGCCGGAGAAGACCATGCGTCGAGAAGTGTGTGGTATGTTGTTTGTCGTTGTTGTTTTTATACTGAGTGTTGCACTGTTAGTCAATTCCTCGTATAATCCTTTTTTATATTTTCGATTTTAGGAGGTGTGGTGGATGAGAAAAATGAAACTGGCAATGCTCATTGTTTTTTGTGTCATGCTTTTTGGTGGTACGGTGGTTTCTTTTGTTCTGCCGGACCGGGAGTTTTCGGATGTGGAGAATCGTGAACTGGCTAAGAAACCAAAAATCACGGCAAAGCGTATTTTATCGGGAGAATATCAAAAGGAATATGATACATATTTAAGTGACCAGTTTTTTTTCCGTGACAAATGGGTGGATTTGGCGGTGCGAGAGCAGATTGCCCTTGGAAAAAAAGACTTTAATGGCGTTTATCTTGGAAAAAATAATTACCTGCTTGAAAAATACGAAAAGGCGGATTTTGATTCAGGGCAGATAAAGGAAAATGAAACATATCTGACAACGTTTCTCAATGAAACGGAAAAAAGATATGGCAGGAAGCATGTGAGGGCAATGTTTGTTCCATCGAAAACGACAGCGCTTACAAATGCTTTGCCGGCTTACGCAGACACGATAGACTGGCAGTCTATGATTCGGGATTTGCAGACAAAAGTTGATGAGCCTAATTTGATATACGATTTAACGAAAACGATGCAGTCGCATAATGAGGAATATATTTACTATCGGACGGATCATCATTGGACAAGTCTTGGGGCTTATTATGCATATCGTGCATGGGCACTTCAAACCGGACGGAAAGCAAAAGATTTATCCGATTTCAAGCGCGTATCTGTATTTGATGATTTTTATGGGACTACCTATAATAAGATTCATGCCGGTGGCGCGGCGGATGTGGTGGAAAAATTTGAAAGCAAAAATCCGGTGAAAACAAAAGTAGTGTTTGATGATGAAGAGAAAACCTATTCTTCTTTATATTTCCCTAATGAGGCGAAAAAAGGGTTTAATCGTTATCAGTATTTTATGAAGAAAAATTCGTTTCAAGTGGAAATTACGACGAAAGCCCATACGGGTAAAACGCTTCTTTTGGTAAAAGATTCATTCGCTAACTGCTTTGTTCCATTTTTGACGGAACATTTTGATAAGATAATTATGATTGATTATCGTTACGGAAAAATGGCAATGGGAAATCTTTTGTCGTCAAATTCGGATATTACGGATGTGCTTGTTTTATATAATACAGAAAAATTTTTGCAAAATAAAAAACTGGAAAAACTTGCGGATATCCGTAAAGGAGAAAGTACCATGAAAGAATTTGACATGAATGACTTACTTGGATAGGAGGCAATTAAAGTGGAAAAAACAGTACATTTTATTATGTATCATTACGTGCGTGATTTAAAAAACAGCGAGTATCCGACCATTAAGGGACTTGACAAAGAATTGTTTGAGAAACAGCTTGCATATCTTTTGGAGCATTATACACCGGTGCGTATGGATGAGATTCTTGCAGCATATCAGAAAAATGATTTTTCAGACATTCCGGAAAATGGTTTTGTTCTGACGTTTGATGATGGGTATATTGATCATTATGAGGTTGTTTATCCGATTTTGAAAAAGGTCGGAGTGCAGGGAGTTTTCTTTCCAAATACAATGGCATGGAAGGAAAACAAATTATTGACGGTAAACCGGATTCATTTTATTCTGGCGGCTGTGGAGTTGAAGGGGAGCTTGGCAATGAACCAGCTGGTAGCCGATTGTTTTGAAGAGATGGATTTTTATCGAAATCAGGGTGTAACTCTTTTGTCCAATGAGGAATTATATCAAAATCTTGCGGTTGCTAATCGCTGGGATCCGGGTGAGGTTATTTTTGTAAAGCGGCTATTGCAAAATGCTCTGCCTGAAGAAATCCGGACGGAAATCGCAAAGCACCTGTTTCAAAAATATGTGGGATGTGAGGAGAGCACTTTTGCAGAGAAATTATATATGAATTTTTCACAGATGAAAGAAATGAAGAAAAATGGTATGTTTTTTGGAATTCATGGTTATGACCATTACTGGCTTGCCAAACTTCCGAAAGAGCAGATGCAAAAAGATATAGATATGGCACTAGAAGCGATGGATGAACTTATTGACAGGAATTGTTTTGTTATGAATTATCCATATGGAAATTACAGTGAGGAAGTGATTTCTTATGTGAAACAAAAGGGCTGTGGCCTGGGTGTTTCAGTTGAAGCAAGGGGAGTACAATTAGGCGTTGATAACCGCTTTGCTCTGCCACGATGGGATTGTAATGATGTGTATCCGAAGGGAGAGAAAGTGTAATAATAGCTGCCTCGTAAAGGGGCAGCTATTATTTTAGAATTCGCTTGGTTTTATCTATTATCACAGAAATATGGCTGAAACGGGAATAAACACCGATGAAATGGTGGATAATACCGAACAGATATATGCGATTTATTGCTATCATTTAAGAAAAGAGCAAAGGAGCATATTTATGAGTGATATCAGCCGTGAAGACGAGATTATTGGGGCGAATGTGAAAAAGTTTCGTGAATCACAGGGGATTAGCCGCAAGGATTTGGCACATATCTTTCACATTTCAGAAGATGGAGTATATCGTATTGAACGTGGTGAGACAGGGTTATCCAGCGCATATGCCTATATACTGGCAAACCAGTTACATTGTGATATGAATTTTATTTATGGTTTGACAACAGACCCGATATGTTTGAATATGGAGTGCATGGATAAAGAACAATTGACACCGGAAAATGCAATTAGCAAGATTCGGTGGTATACGGATATGCTGGAAAAAGTGTTGAAGGGATGATGAGATAGGTTATGCTGACGGCGATAAATACCATATTGGAAATGGCGGCTACACTTATTTGTGTGAATTATTTATTTGGAAAGAGGTATTATTTTAGCATCTATGATGCGGTTTTTATGGTAGCAGAGGTTACTTTAATTGAATCGGCAAATTATTTTGGGCTGTCCAAGGGGATGGCTTTATTTGGGTATGTGGGAATTTACATATATGAATTACTGAAATTTAAGTGTTCGATACGAAAAGCAAATGTGAATTTAGTGCTTGTAGCGATTTATTGTATATTTGCACAAGTAATTTGTTCCATGCCAGTATTTGCATTAGAAAATTGGGTGTCGGTTGACTGGGTGATGTTAGGAATTAATTTTTTAGTATTAGTCCTTAGCGTGGTAATTGGCAAGACCGGATATTTTTATAAGGTATCACAAGGAATTGATAACTACACAATGTTAAGCAAAATTGCCGCCGGAATATGTCTCATTGGGGGAATCTATCTTTTAATTATCTATAAAATGGAGGAGTATTTAAGGAGAACGGATTATATAATATTTGGTATTTGGACGATACTGATTGGTGTTTTGATTTTTAGTTGGCAGAGAGAGAGGTATGAAAAGATAGCGAAGGAGAAAGAACTGGAACTTGAGCAAGCTTATGAGGTTGTTTATGAGCAATTACTAGAGTCTATTCGGCGTAAACAACATGATTTTCATAATCAGATAAATGCAATTTATAGTCATCATTTAATTGCAAAGGACTACGATACACTTGTTTCCCTGCAAAAGGAATACTGCTCTGAAATATTAAATGAGAACCGATATGCACGTTTAGTATCGAATGGTTCGCCAACAATTATTGCCTTTTTGTATTCCAAATTTGTTGAAGCGGAGACAAAAGGGTGTCATATTGCATATGACATAAAAATAGATGATATGCAGGGTTATCTTCCAAAGTATAAAATGATAGAAATTTTAGGTGTTCTTTTGGATAATGCAATGGAAGCAGTTGAACAAAGAGATTCAAAGAATATTACAGTGAAAATGTTGGAACAGCCAGAACAATTGAGTGTTGCCATTAAAAATGATTCCATGCACTATGAGAGAGAAGAAATAATGCGATTTTTTGAACCCGGTTACTCAAAAAAAGGTGAGGGAAGAGGTATTGGATTATCGAAAGTTCGAGAGATATTATTGAAATATCATGCGGGAATAAAAGTTTCCTGTGAAAAGGAAGAGTTTGTATTTGAATTTATCCTTCCGAAAATAAAGGACAGCCATGCTGCTGTCCTCTAATAGAAAATGGTAAAAGGATATGTGTTATTTGCTAGAATCTTCTGGATAAGGCTGTTCGCCAAATAACCACAAACTCATCTTTGTCCAATGAAGGATTCCTGCAAAGGCAATGCAAAAATTACAAGCCTTAAATATCCATGATTTCGATAGACGCTTCATGAGGCACCTCCTTTCTCACAATTTTTGCTGCAAGCAGTTGAAAAGATTGCAGCATAATTATCCAAAAACCAGTGATGATATACTGGTTTGGCGGAACGATGTACATGATAAGCGCGTAGATGGTAATGATGTGAAAAGCCTGACGTTTGGCTTTTCGTATCTGAATACCGTTTGGAATAGGACGGTACGAAGAGACAATTGGTGCAAACAAATAATTGATGAGTATACATAGTAAAAGCAGGACAAAGTAGAGGGGACGGGGAAGCAATATTTTTGGGAGTTGGCATATGCCTATATATAAAAGAAAAAAAGACAATGCCAAACAACTGAAGTAATGCTTAAAATGCAGTCCACCAGTACATGTCCGAAGTACAAGTAAAGTAGCAATGGCTGCCAGATATTGAAAAAAGTAATCGGTCAGAATAAAGAAAATACCCATTATGATAAGTTTACTTACGTCTGAAAGAATACTAATTATCGTATAGCGTATTTGTCCGATTTGAAAATCAGAATAACCGTAATTATTTTTTAAGTAGTCATGTATTTTCATTGCTTCGCCCCCTCGCGAATAGTATAAGGGCAAACTTAAGACGAAACGGATATATTTACCGAACTAGGTGATTTCATAAACAAAATACCAAAAGACGAAACAAAGGAGAGGATGAAAATGAAAGAGGTACTGATTTTAGAAGACAAAAGTGAGACCAGAAAGGTGCTTGCCGGTCTGGTAAAGGAAGTGCATTCGGATGCCGTAATTTATGAGGCTGCAGATGAAAAGACGGCGTATGATATTGCAATGAAGAGAACAATTGACTTGTTTTTGGTAGATATTATTTTACATCCACAACAGCACGATGATGTATCCGGTGGGGAATTTGCTCAGAATATAAGAAAAGTTGATAAATATTTGTTTACGCCAATTCTTATCATTACTTCCATGTATGATCCGAAAATGTGTATGTATTCGTCTGTTCACTGTTACCAATTTATCGAAAAACCGTTTGATTTTGAAAAAGTAAAGCAAACAATTCAAGAGGCAATTCGCTATGAAACGGTACAGGAAAAGGACCGGTCACTGATGTTTCGGACAGAAGGAATGTTAGAAATGATTGCCGTTTCGGAAATTGTATATGTAGAAAGTGTAAACCATCGTTTAGAGATTGTAACAACGTCGGGTCGGATTGAGATTCCGTATAAAACTTGCAACAGTCTGTTAAAGGAGTTAGATAGTGATAATTTTGTATTGTGCAAGCGTGGCGTGATTGTGAATTTGAAATTCGTGAAAAAAGTGGATACGGTAAACCGTTACATATTGTTAGCAGATGATTTTGGCAGTTTGGAAATCGGACCGATTTTGAAAAATGACTTTATAAAGAAAATGAAAGCGCGGGGAATCATTTGAGTAAGAAAAAAACGATGTTTGGTAAATTGGACAAAATCTTTTCTCCAAACATTGAAAATATTTCCCATTCATGGTATAATGACTCGAATATATTGAAAACATGTTAGGAGGATGAACAATGAAAAAGTTAATAGCAATGGGTCTTACCGTAATTATGACGGCGGTGGCTGTATGTGGATGTGACAGTTCCGATAGTGGAAATGACGCAAAGAAGAGCGACAACCAGACAAAACAGCAGGCCGTTAAGGTGATTGATGTAGACTTGACTAGTGAAGAGTATGCGTTTGGTGTAGATAAAAACAAACCGGAACTTTTGACACAGGTCAATGATTTTATCAAAGAGATTAAAGATAATGGAACGTTTGATGAAATCTGTAACAAATATTTTGGTGGCGGAAATCCAACACCGGTAAAATCCGAGAAACTTGATACATCGAAAGACCAGCTTTTGGTTGCAACGAATGCTTCTTTTGAGCCATTTGAATACATGAAGGGCGACAGCTACTATGGTATTGATATGGAAATTGCGGCAGCACTTGCAAAAAAATTGAACAAAGAACTGGTAATCCAGAACATGGAATTTGATTCCGTCTGCTTGTCGGTTGGACAGCATAAGAGTGATATTGCCATGACAGGTCTTACGATTAAAGAAGACAGAAAGAAATATGTAAACTTTACGGATTCTTATTATAATGCAGCACAGAGACTGATTGTCAAAGGTGACAGCACAGAGTTTGATAACTGCAAAGATAAGGCAGCAATTGAAAAGATTTTGAAAACAAAAGATAAGAGTGTAACGATTGGTGTACAGAACGGTACAACCGGTCAGTTCTACTGCGAGGGCGACAAGAGCTGGGGCTTTGAAGGTTACAAAGTAACTACAACCGGTTATAAAAATGGTTCTTTAGCAGTACAGGATTTGATTAATGGTAACATCAATTATGTAGTCATCGATTCTGCACCGGCTAAGTGCATTACAGAAGCAATTAACAAAATGCAGTAATAGTCAGCAGGTTCGTGACCTACACGGACCTGCTTTTTACGAGGTAGATATGGATAATTTTGGATTAAAAATAGAAGCGTTTAAGCAAATTTTCTTTGAGCAGAACGGATATCAGAAGGTAATAGAAGGCTTGCAGAATACATTGATTATTGCAATTGCCGGTCTTTTGATTGGTATTATTATAGGTATTTTGATTGCGACTGTACGTGTTGTGCCAAAATACAAGATACTGCCAAGAATTTTGAATGGTTTTTGTTCTTTTTATGTTGGCTTGTTCCGTGGAACGCCGATGGTAGTGCAGTTGCTTGTGTGCTATTATGTATTGCTTCCGATTATCGGAGTAAAACTTACGGGTGTGCAGGTGTCTGTGCTTGTGTTTGGTTTGAATAGTGGTGCCTATATTTCAGAAATGATGCGTGCCGGTATTTTGTCCGTAGACGGCGGACAGATGGAGGCTGGACGTGCGATGGGACTTAGTTTTGCGACGACAATGCGTAAAATTGTGATTCCACAGGCAGTAAAAAATATTCTGCCAACACTCGGAAATGAGTTTATTGCCTTGATTAAAGAGACTTCCGTTGTAAGTTTTGTTGGTGCGGCTGACCTTTATGTGGCATTTAACTATATTGGCAGTAACAGCTATGAGTTTATGGTTCCTTATCTGGTGATGGCAGTGATTTACATTGCACTAGTACTGCTTATTTCACTCGGAATCAAATGCATGGAAAGGAGCCTGAGAAAAAGTGATAGACGTAATTAATTTGAAAAAAAGTTTTGGCAGTCATGATGTATTAAACGGAATTGATATTACCATCAACAAGGGCGATATCGTGGTTGTCATCGGACCAAGTGGTTCAGGAAAAAGTACGTTTCTTCGATGCTTAAACTGTATGGAAGACCCTACAGGTGGGCAGATTATTTTTAATGATGTAGATATTGCAGATCCGCATGTAGATATTAATGTGCATCGACGCCATATGGGTATGGTTTTCCAGCATTTTAATCTGTTTAATAATAAAACGGTGTTAGAAAATATTATGCTGGCGCCGGTTCATGTCCGCTGCAAGGGACTGCACGGTGCAAAGCGCAAAGAAGAGGTTAAAAAGATTCGCGAGCAGGCGATGGCACTTCTTGCACGTATCAATATGCAGGACAAAGCAGATGTGTATCCTTCTACCTTATCCGGTGGACAAAAGCAGCGTGTAGCGATTGTACGTTCACTGGCAATGAATCCGGATGTGATTTTGTTTGATGAACCAACAAGTGCACTGGACCCGGAGATGGTTGGTGAAGTTTTGGACCTGATGAAGAGTCTTGCAGATGAAGGAATGACAATGGTGATTGTCACTCATGAGATGGGATTTGCCAAGGAAGTAGCAAACCGGGTAATCTTTATTGACGATGGAAAAATCTTAGAGGAAGCTACGCCGGAGGAGTTTTTTAATCATCCAAAGAATCCGAGACTGAAAGATTTTCTTTCAAAAGTGTTGGTATAGATTTTATAAGATTGCATAAAGAAAAAGTAGAAATCTTCTTGTGTCAGAGAAGATTTCTACTTTTTTGTTTTTATAAGTTAGCAAGTGTTGGCCAGTTTTCGTCGCGTTCTAAGATGTTTAACGGTGTGCCATCGCTCATGTGGTAACCGGAAGAAGAGCCATTGCCCGGATATTCTCCTGTGACGTCCGGCCATGTGATACCGATTGCAGGATCATTCCAAACAAGTCCGCCATCATCCCCCGGATGATAGAAGTCGGTACATTTATAACAAAATTCAGCCCATTCACTAAGAACGAGATAACCATGGGCAAATCCCTTTGGAATATAAAACTGTTTTTTGTTTTCCTCTGATAATTCAAGTCCATACCATTTGCCGTAGGTTTCACTGCCTTTTCGTAAATCGACGGCAACATCGAATACCGAGCCACGGATAACACGGACGAGTTTTCCCTGTGGAAAATTTTTCTGATAATGAAGTCCGCGCAGAACACCCTTGCCGGAACTTGACTGATTATCCTGAACAAAGTCCAAATCAAGTCCTGCCTCTTTCATATCATTTAAGTTATAGGTTTCCATGAAATATCCGCGGTCATCACCGTGTACAGTTGGTGTGATGACACAGAGTCCCTCGATTCCACCTGCATTTTTTTCTACTTGTATCTGTCCCATGAGAAGACCTCCTAAATATTTGTTTGTTTTAAGTATCTATTAAGTGCATCTTTCCAATCCGGAAGCGGCACAAAACCATGTGCAGCAAGTTTGCTTTTGTCAAGACGGCTGTTGAATGGACGGACTGCTTTCGATATACCGTATTCTTTGGTTGTCACCGGTTTTACAGTCAGATGATTTTCATCATAGCAGTCATATCCAAGTGCAGAAGCCTGACGAAAGATTTCACATGCAAAATCATACCAGCTGATATAGCCGCCCTCATTTGTTGCGTGATAAATTCCGTATTCTCTGGTTTCTATCATATCAACAAGGAGCCTTGCCAAGTCAAAGGTGTAAGTTGGCGTACCAATCTGGTCGTCTACTACGGTTAGTGTGTCATGTGTTTTGCCGACATTCAACATAGTTTTAATGAAATTGTTTCCATGAGTGCCAAAAACCCATGCAATGCGGACAATGAAATAATCGGAGAGGAGTTCTTTTACTGCCTGTTCACCGGCAAGTTTTGATGCACCGTATACATTTAACGGTGCGTAATTTTGCTGGTCCGGTGTCCAAGGTGTTTTGCCTTGTCCATCAAAGATATAATCGGTGGAAATATACATTATAGGGATGGCTAAATCTTTGCATACTTCTGCGATATAGCGTGTGCCGGATGCATTGACTGCCATGACTTTTTCTTTGTTTTCTTCCTCTTCGGCAGCATCCACCGCAGTCCAGGCAGCGCAGTGAATCACGCCGTCCGGGTTTGCACTATGGATTACGGTATTTACACTTTTCTTATTGGTAATATCCATTTCTTCAATGTCAACGCCGATGGCAGTGTGTCCTCTTTTTTCTAACTCATTTATGACATCAAAGCCAAGTTGTCCTTTTACTCCCGTGACAAGAATTTTCATTGAAAAACCTCCTATCGATTGCCATACATTTTTTCATAATAATTCTGGTATTCGCCGGAAATAATTTCTTCCCACCAGTCTTTGTTATCAAGATACCACTGAATGGTCTTTTTAATTCCATCGGCAAATTTTGTTTCCGGAAGCCAGCCAAGTTCGTTGTGTATTTTTGTCGGGTCGATGGCGTAGCGCATGTCGTGTCCTTTGCGGTCCGTGACATAGGTAATCAGACTTTCCGGCTTGTGTAACTCTTTGCATATAATTTTTACAATGTCAATATTTTTCATTTCATTGTGGCCGCCAATGTTATAAACCTCACCAACTCTTCCTTTGTGGATAATCAAATCGATGGCTTTGCAGTGGTCCTCCACATAGAGCCAGTCACGGACATTTTCGCCTTTGCCATAAACCGGGAGAGGTTTGTCGTTTAGCGCATTGGCAATCATAAGAGGAATCAGCTTTTCCGGGAAATGATAAGGTCCGTAGTTGTTCGAGCAGCGGCTGATGGTAACCGGCAAATCGTAGGTGCGGTGGTAAGCTAAAACCAAAAGGTCAGCGGCTGCTTTTGAGGAACTGTACGGACTGCTCGTGTGAATAGGAGTTTCCTCCGTGAAAAATAAGTCCGGTCTGTCGAGTGGTAAATCACCGTAAACCTCATCGGTGGAAACCTGATGATATCGGGTAATGCCATATTTGCGACAGGCATCCATTAAAACGGCGGTTCCTTTGATGTTGGTATCCAAAAAGACCTCCGGATTTTCAATGGAGCGGTCCACATGGCTTTCTGCAGCAAAGTTTACGACAATATCTGGTTTTTCTTCCTCAAACTGATAACGGATACGCTCCATATCATATCTAAGGTTTTCTCCAACGGTCAGCTGTCTTACAACAATCTTCTCCTGCTTTTCGAAGTGATGCAAAACTCTGGTAACTGCGTTATGTTCAAACGGAGACACATAAATATTATGTGCCCCGCGTTCAATATTTCCCTGAATGATCAGGTTTAAAGCAATCGTTGCTGTCGGCTCAAAGACAACCTGTTTTGTAGGGCAATGAAGCAAATCTTGAATCATTGACCTGGTGTTTGCTATCAATTCGCCGGCACTTTTTGCCTGTTCATAATTCCCTCTTCCCGCGTTACCGCCACATTCGCGATAAAACTTATCCATATACTGATAAACGCATTCTGGTTTTGGATAAGTTGTCGCAGCATTATCAAAATATGCCATGCGTCTACAGCTCCTTTCAACACATCTCTTTTAATACTTCCATAAGAATCTGACGTTTTTCCTGTTCTGGAATCGCCTGCCCCATAGAATCAAGCTGAGAGATGATTGCATTGTAAAGAAGTTTTCCTCTTCTGCTTTCTTCAACCTTAGCAAAACGCTTAGTAACCGCCTTGCCATTTTCGTCTTTATATGTCAGTTCATAGTCTTCTGTAATCTCTGCAGCTGATACGGTTTCTTCAGTACGATGGAAACTTTCAGCAGTATTGCGGTACTGCTCCATGTTTCCGCTAAACATACTGATAACATCTTCATCCCAGTCTTCTAAACGAAGGTCTGTTGCCATCTTAGCTGCTTTTGCAATAAACGCATCTTCGTCGTTCGTTACATCTCTGAAAAGCACTAAACAACGATCGGTCCCATCAGTAAACAGCTGCTCAAAAGCTGCCTGATCTAATTTTTCACACCAGTCACGAATAATGGACGGCAGAGACATCTTTTCACATGCTGCGGTGTCAAGTGTACAGAACATATTCCGCATCTTCTCTGAAAGCTCATTCTTCAGACACTCAAGTGCACCATCGAAATAATTCTTAGTCATTCTTACTTTCTCAGCAAGTTCCCTGTTTACCGTTTCTGCACCATAAATTTTAGGAATGGCATTAAAGATTAGATTATAACTTCCTACATTCTTGCGCATTTCCTGTAAGAACAACTTGTACTCTTTCGCAACTTTTTTGCCAGCAACGGATTTTGCGTTCTTAGCATACTTCGGAAGTTCCATATACCAACGCTTCATAGCAATCATGACATATTCATACGGAGCCGTCGTTCTGTCTTCAATCGCATATTCACTGAATGCTTCCTCAAGAGCAGCAATATATTCTTCCTTTTCAGGATTCCAATCAATATAAGAAAGTGTAAACAATCCCGGTTCGGCATTAATCTGTTCAATCGCATCAGCATTCATCGTAATCTGACCATATCTGTCACAAATAACAATTTCTTTCTTGTATTCGTGCAATACTACAGACAGATAAATAGGAATCAAACCTTTTCTTAAGCCGATATGCTGCTCTGCAGATGTCAATTCTTTATAAAGATCTGCAAAACATGCCCCGTCATTTTTTCTTGCATTGATCACAAAAGATTCAATAACAGCCAGCATTCCAGCAAGCAGTTCATCTTCTGGTTGGAGATTGAGTCTTACTACACCATCCTGCTCAACAACTATACCTGTATTAAGCACTGTGCTTCGCATGATGGATACGTCCTGTCCACTTCCACTAAGACCAAGGTTAGGTTCTAATTCAGTCCTAAGCAGCCCTGCGATCAATTTATTACGGCTGTTTGTGGCGACCGTAGTAGGTTCTTCCTTGTTAATTACCTCGTTATTGATAACCGGTGTCAGGCCGTAAAGTTCAGAACAAATCGTTGAAAGCAAGCTTGTCAGGTCTGATTTTCTAGCTATAGGCTGTAAACTTCCGTTATAAAAATATGTTGCTCCTCGTCTTTCCGGTCTTGTATATACTTCGATAAATGCCCTGAGGACATCTCTAAGGTCTTCATAAACAACTTCATAATCCTCAAACAGTACTGGGTCATCATCCACTGTCTGCATAAGAATCTGCACCGCATCAAATTCAGACACTGCTGAACGGATATCCTGATATCTATTTGGAATAACAAATACACAATCAACACATCCTGCCGTGGATTTCTTAAGAATCGCTCTTAATCCCTCAATCTCCTCGTCTTTTTCAGGAATGATGGCAAAAACAACCCCATCCGCCTGAATATTCTCTCGTTTAATCGCCCAGTTTGTATCTTCACTA
>ERZ772863.1658-NODE-1658-length-18344-cov-3.855815_pt1 | contig 18344 bp, 9 predicted proteins | sample MGYA00512134_ERZ772863 | MGnify/ENA primary metagenome ERZ772863 (study PRJEB29015, sample SAMEA2737659) | human gut metagenome | biome: human gut; feature: human-associated habitat; material: faeces | place: China | collected 2012 ...
CCCTCTCTTTTTTATGACAATCCGGTTTACTTATCGAACCGGAACATATTGTACGAATGCTTCCATCGCTTCATAAGATGCAAGGCCTAACTGATGATACAGTTCGGCAGTAGCACGGTTACGGTCTTCGGCACGCTGCCAGAACAAACGTTCGTCGTCTCCAAGGAACGGTGCACTTTCAGCCTGAGACTGGTGTTTCAGGATCGCGTTTCTCTTATGCCGCAATTCTTCGGGAGAGATAGGAACAGCCATTTCCACATGGTCCATTTCCCATTCGGCCCAAGCCCCGCGGTACATCCAGATGCGGCAGTTCTTCAGCCATTCTTCATCCTTCAGCTCGTCGATAGCTGCCAGAACGGCATTCAGACATACACGATGAGTTCCATGTGGATCGGCAAGGTCACCGGCTACAAACATCTCATCAGGTTTCACATCCGTCAGCAACTTCTTCACGATGGCAATATCCGCTTCGCTCAAGTCGTTCTTCTTCACCAGCCCTGTTTCATAGAAAGGCAAGTCGAGGAAGTGGATATGATCGTCACTCTTGATCCCGCTGTAACGGGCACCGGCACGGGCTTCTTCCCGGCGGATCGTGCCTTTCATAAAGAGGACATCACGTTTTTCAGCTTCACCTTCCACCTTTTCATAACGGAGGAAATGGATGATTTCTTCGGCTTTCTTCTTAACCGTTTCGTCTTCCGTATATTTGGCACAAACGTCGCGCAGATATTCGCAATAGCGGATTACCTCTTCATCCCCTACGGCAATATTGCCGGAAGTTTCGTAAGCGACATGTACATCGTGATGCTGTTCACACAAACGATGGAATGTACCGCCCATCGAAATTACATCGTCATCCGGATGCGGACTGAAGATAATCACTTTCTTCGGATACGGAGTTGCACGTTCGGGACGGTTTGAATCGTCGGCATTCGGCTTGCCGCCCGGCCATCCGGTAATCGTGTGCTGGATATCGTTGAATACCCGGATATTCACATTATAGGCCGAACCGTACAGGGCGAGCAGCTCACCCAGGCCGTTTTCGCTATAATCCTTGTTTGTCAGTTTCAAGATCGGTTTGCCTGTCAACTGGCACAACCAAACGATTGCGCGACGGATCAGCTTGTTATCCCACTCGCAATTGGTAACCAGCCAAGGATGACTGATACGTGTCAGATCATACGCGGCAGACAGATCGACTACGACTTTCGCATTCGTATGATTCTGGAGGTAAGAAGAGGGAACAGCGTCACTCACTTTGCCTTCCACCGTTTTGGCGATGATCTTCGCCTTATCTTCACCCCACGCCATCAGGATCACATTACGGGCTTTCATCATGGTAGCGATCCCCATCGTGATGACTCCCGCAGGCACATTGTCCAGTGACGGGAACGTACGGGAAGCTTCCTTACGGGCAGTTCCTTCCAACAGAACCAGACGGGTACGCGAACTCAGCGTCGCACCTACACCGTTAAACATAATGTTGCTCGCATGTCCCACACCTAACAGGATATAATCCAAACCGCCTGCCTTCTGGATGTTTTCTTCGTACATCCGGCAGAAATCGATGATGGCATCTTTCGGCATACATCCATCGGGAGCATAAACATTCTCAGGGGTAATATCGATATGGTCCAGCAAAGCCTCTTTCAGCTGTGCCACGTTGCCGGCGGAAGGAGAGACAAGCGGGAAGAATTCATATTCAACAAAGACAACCACGTTGCGGAAGCTCAGTTGTTCTTCCTTATGCATACGGATCAATTCTTTATATACGCTCAGCGGAGAACGGCCTCCGGGAATAGCCATCACAAAGTTTTCACCGATTTCCTGTTTCTTGCGAATCTGGTCTGCAATCTCCTTAGCGATGGCAAACGAACCTTCATCGGCCGATTCGTAGATGTTTGTCGGGATCTTTTCCAGACGGGTCAAAACTGAATGCTCAAAAGCATTCTCCGGGCGATAATACCGCTGCGGTATTCGCGTCAGGGTAATCTGCGAACTAAGGTCTGTTTTCATGTTTAATTCTCGATTTAGTATATTATATCATAACTTGAATCACAAATATACTAATAAATAAACGAACTTAGCTTTACAGAGCATTTAAAAAATCAATACGGTTATAGGAAATATTGATATTACGGATTTTGGCAGAGATGAATCAAATGTATCATTTAAGAACCAGGTTCGCGGATGACACGGATCGGACGGATCTTAACGGATAAAATAATTCCAATCCGTTTTATCCGCGTCATCCACAAACCTGTTCTTCATTCTTTATCAGTTCTAATCTTCTTAAAACAGCGTATTGGCAGCCGGAACCAGGTTTCCCATCGACCAAACGGCACGGACAGTCAAGTTACGGTCCAGGATGATGATGTCGGCATCTTTTCCGCGCTGCAACGTACCCGTACGGTCGGATACCCCCATCAGGCGTGCCGGAGTTTCGGAAGCCATGCGAACGGCATCGGCCAACGGGACATTGGCTTTTTGAACCATCGTGCGGACCAGCACATCCATCGTAGCGATACTTCCGGCAAGCGAAGAATGGTCGGCCAACTTGCAAACACCATCTTCAATGATAATACGTGAGCCTTCGTCCGGTTTCACATCGCTTGCAGCATAAGACAACGCATCGGTTACCAGGCACGTGCGTTCCACACCTTTCAGCTTATACACCAAGCGAAGAATCGTAGAAGGCAAATGTTTACCGTCGGCAATTACTTCCACCGTCATATCATCCATCAGGAAAACACTTTCCACCGTTCCTTCGTATTTATATTCACGACGCTTGTGGAAACCGGGCATTGCGTTGTAGAACTGTGCCGCATGGGTAAAACCCGCCGCATAGGCTTCTTTGATATCCTCGAATTCGGCTTCCGTATGCGTAATGGCAGCCAGGATACCTTTCGACCTGAGATAACGGGCGAAATCATGCGCACCCGGCAATTCAGGACTGGCATCCCAACGCTTAATACAGTTCGTACTTTCCAGGATAGACATATATTCTTCCTTATCCGGATTTTTCACATCATAAAGGTTACCGGCCATCTTGGCATTCAGATACGGTCCTTCCACATGAAGTCCCAATACGGGACCGTCCTTTTCCGCCATCAGCTTCTCGCAAATGGAGACTGCCTTGCAGATCGATTCTTTAGGAGAAGACGACAAAGTGGGAAAAATAGTAGTCGCACCGTGTTTCATATGGGCGGCAATAGCACTATGGAAGGCTTCTTCCGTACATTCCTTAAAATCATGGCCGCCTCCGCCATGCACGTTCATGGCTACGAAACCGGGAATGATATACATACCCTTGGCATCCACCACCTTGGCGCCGATAACAGCCAGGTCGCTGTTCGTCACTTCCAGAATCTTTCCGTCGCTAATCAATACGGAGCCATCCTTCAACCATCCCTGAGGGGTAAGGATCTGGCCATTTATTATTTGTGTCAGCATAAATCAAAACAGTTTATTCGTTCCTTCCACTAATTTACCCATCGCCCAGACAGCACGGACATTCAAGTCCTTATCCAGAATCTGGATGTCCGCATCCTTACCTCGCTGCAAAGACCCCTTACGGTCGTAAACACCCATGATGCGTGCCGGAGTTTCAGAAGCCATGCGAACGGCATCTTCCAACGGGATCTCGGCTTTCTGAACCATCGTACGGATCAGGCGGTCCATAGTCGCAATGCTGCCGGCAAGAGCAGAACGGTCGGCCAGCTTGCAAACACCGTCTTCGATGATCACACGCGGGTCAAACGCCGTCTGGCTGTCACTTGCGGCGCAAGCCAGCGCATCGGTGATCAGACAAGTACGTTCCACGCCTTTGATCTTATAGACCAGACGAAGGATCGTCGGAGGCACATGGATACCGTCGGCAACCACCTCGACCGTCATGTCGTCGATCAGATAAATACTCTCGACCGTACCTTCATATTTATATTCACGACGTTTGTGGAAACCGGGCATCGCATTGTAGAAGTGCGTGGCATGGGTATATCCGGCTTCGTAGGCAGTCTGAATATCCTCGTATTCGGCTTGCGTATGACCGACAGATGCCAACACGCCTTTCGAGGTGACGTATTTACCGAACTGCATGGCACCCGGCAATTCGGGAGCGGCATCCCAACGTTTGATGCAATGTGTCTCTTCCAACAGGGGAATGTATTCTTCCGGATCCGGATTCTTGATATTTTCCGGCAACTGCCCGCCGGCCATCTTCATGTTGAAGTAATGCCCTTCCAGATGAAGCCCCAGGACAGGACTGTCTTTTTCCGCCATCAACTTTTCAGTCGTTGCAGCTGCTTCGCGGATCATCGGGATGGTCGAGGATGACAATGTGGGGAAAATACTGGTCGTACCATGCTGCATGTGAGCGGCTACCGCTGCCCGGAACGCTTCTTCGGTACCTTCCATAAAGTCACGGCCTCCACCGCCGTGAACATGGATTTCTACTCCGCCCGGCACGATATACATGCCTTTAGCGTCTATCAAAGTGGCTCCTACCACTGCCAGATCGCAGTTAGTCACTTCCAAAATCTTGTTATCGCTTATCAGAACAGAACCGTCTTTCAACCAGCCCTGTGGGGTAAGGATCTTGCCATTTATAATCTGAGTTAACATAGCGCAAGAATTAAGTTTGTGTTTTTTAGTTTTAAGTAGGCAAAGGTAGGAAGATTTTCTAAAGAGAGTTAAAAACCAAGCGTTAATATTTACTTTTTCAAAACAGAGAGAGCAAGTCGGTCCAGGAAGGTTTTATTTAAGTGACAATAGCCATGCTTCTATTGTCAAACAGCCCAATCATTGACCTTTTGCCCTTGGTCGAAGATCTTTTCGCCCTTGGTCAAAAGCCCTTTCGACACTTGTCAAAAGCCTTTTCGACTAAGGGCGAAAAGTAAAAGAATGGTAGTAATGGCAGTAAATATCTGTGTATTTGTTTATTAGTTATAATTACAGTATCCTTATTTTAGCAGGATCGGAAATCCGCGCAATCCATGCTTAAATAGCAGGACTGCAAATCATCATTTATGATTCGTATCTACCAAGAATCGACTGCTAACTATTGGCTGCATTCAGTTCTTCCAGTTCGAGGGTCTGTTCCGTCCAGAGATCCATCGTGTCGGAAAGTTTCTTCTTCAATTCGGAATATTCGGTATATAAGGAAACATCCGCCGCCCCTTCGGGAGTGGCGAGCTTGGCCTCGATAGCAGCAATGGAGTTTTCGAGTTCCGTTATTTTCTTTTCGGATTCGGCTATCGCTTTTTCAACCTTCTTGATTGCCTTGCTTTGTTCCTTGCGGGCTTCATAAGAGAGCTTGTTTCGGGTCGGCTCCGAAGCGTTTCCTTCCATAGAGGTTGTCGTTTGGGTGGAACGTTCCAATTCGCACAAACTATCCATCTTCTTATGTTCCAGGAAATCATAAATACCTCCCAAATGTTCGATCACCCGTTTATTTCCGAATTCATAAACCTTGTCTACCAGTCCATCCAGGAATTCACGGTCGTGCGAGACGACGATAACCGTACCGTCAAACTCTTTCAAAGCATCTTTCAGCACATCTTTCGAACGCATGTCCAAATGGTTGGTCGGTTCGTCGAGGATCAACAGGTTCACCGGTTCCAACAACAGACGGATCATGGCCAGACGGGTCTTTTCTCCACCAGACAATACCTTCACTTTCTTGTCCGACGCTTCTCCACCGAACATGAAAGCCCCCAATATGTCCCGTATCTTCAGACGGATGTCCCCCTGTGCCACGTAATCCACCGTATCGAAAACGGTCATATTCTCATCCAGCAACTGTGCCTGGTTCTGTGCAAAATAGCCGATCTTCACATTATGCCCCAACTGAAGCTTTCCTGTAAAATCGGTGATCTCTCCCATTATGCATTTAACCAGCGTGGACTTACCTTCACCGTTCTTGCCGACAAAAGCGACTTTGTCTCCGCGGCTAATAGTGAAAGTGGCATGCTCGAAAATCAGATGGTCGCCATAGCGCTTGGCCACATCTTCCGCAATCACCGGATAGGAACCGGAACGGGGAGCCGGAGGGAATTTCAGGCTCAACATAGCCGTATCCACTTCGTCCACCTCTATGCGTTCAACCTTTTCCAATTGTTTGATACGGGATTGCACCTGCACGGACTTGGTCGCTTTATAGCGGAAACGCTCGATGAAAGCTTCCGTATCGGCCAATTTCTTCTGCTGGTTTTCAAAGGCACGAAGTTGTTGTTCGCGGCGCTCTTTACGCAATTCCACATATTCGGAGTATTTTACCTTATAGTCATAAATCTTCCCAAGCTCTATCTCTATCGTCCGGAAAGTCGTATTATCGATAAACGCCCGGTCATGTGAAACAAGGATCACCGCATTGGCACGTGTCGCAATGAAGTTTTCAAGCCATTGGATGGACTCTATATCCAAATGGTTGGTCGGCTCGTCCAGCAGCAGGACATCCGGCTTGCGGAGCAGGAGCTTGGCAAGCTCGATACGCATGCGCCATCCCCCGCTGAACTCGGAGGTCGGCCGGTCGAAATCCTCACGGCTAAATCCCAAGCCGATCAACGTCCGTTCCAACTCGGCATGGTAATTGTTGCCGCCCATCATCTGGAAATGTTCCGTCAGATGCGTGACACGGTCTATGAGGTTCTGATACGATTCCGTTTCATAATCTGTCCGTTCGGCCAGTTGTTGGTTCAGCCGTTCTATCTCCTTTTCCATCTCATGGATATGCTCGAAGGCATGTTCCGCCTCTTCGCGTACCGTCTGTGTATCCGCCAGCTTCATCTGCTGGGGAAGATAACCGATCGTCGTCTCCTTCGGTACGCTGACCGTCCCGGAGGTAGGAGACTGCAAGCCGGCAAATATTTTCAGCATCGTCGATTTTCCCGCACCGTTCTTTCCCACCAGTGCGATACGATCCTTCTTATTTACCACAAACGAAACATCATCAAAAAGCGTAAACCCGCCAAACTCAACTGTAAGTCCTTCAACAGAAATCATATTTTTTCTCTTTTATGGCTGCAAAGATACAATTTATCCATAAAAAAAGCCTCGACTTTATGCCGAGGCTTTTTTATCAAAGATCCTGTGCCGTCCTTATCTCGTTTTTCATCAAACGTTCATGCAGGCCGTTTGTGATTTCGGCCCAACCCTCTTCTATCCAAAGGGGATCTTTGCAACAGGCCTGCTCCCATTCGCTCAACTGCTCCATGAGTTCCCGTGCCTTCTCCGGCTCGGAAGATAAAAGATCGTGCATCTCTTCCACGTCCTGATCCATATTATACAGGACGGAATCGACACCACGAGTAATGATCAACTTGTACGAACCGGAACGGATGGCCCGTGTATCCATCTTACGCCAGAATAAGGCTTCATGCGGATTACCGCTTTTTTCCCCGGAAAGATACGGTAACAGGGAGACACCGTCGATCGGCTTGTGCAATCCTTCTTCCGGAATGTCCAACGCATCCACCACTGTGGCAAAAATGTCCAGCGAAGAAGTCAGCCCGGTGAAACGTTGGTCCCGCTTGAAACGATCGCCCCAAACGACAAAGAACGGAACCCGTTGTCCGCCTTCGAACTTATTTCCCTTGAAGCCTTTCAACGGAAGGTTGGAGGACTGGTTGGTCGTGGAACCGCCATTGTCGCTCAAAAAGAATATAATCGTATTGTCGAACTTGCCCGCCGCTTTCAGTTCGTCCACAATCTTGCCGACACCACGATCCAGCGCATACATCATAGCCGCATACTTCTGGCGGGGCTGTCCTTCGAAACGCGCCAAATCTTCTTCCGTCGCTTCATTGGGAGAATGGGGAGCGGTAAAGGACATATACAGCATAAAGGGCTGCTCGCTCTCCGTAACAAACTGCTGTGCCTTAGAAGCCAGTTCATCGGTGAAGTAACCGTCGAAAGACAGTTTCCGCCCGTTGTACTGGTATTGTTGCAGGTTGCCATCCTTATCACTGGTTTCAGGATCATAGAAATAAGAACGATGGCCGGCCAAAAGCCCGTAGAACGTATCGAAGCCTTTCGCATTCGGACGCTGGGAGGGTTCGGAGCCCAAATGCCATTTTCCGATACAGCCCGTACGGTAGTCATACCGTTTCAACAAAGCCGGAAGCAATTCTTCATCGTCAGGAAGGCCATCTCCCGGCTTATCCAGGTTACATTCATATCCGTAGCGTTGTCCGTAGCGGCCCGTCAGCATCATGGATCGCGAAGGGCTGCTCACCGTCGCCGCCACATGAGCATCCGTAAAGATACACCCTTCGGCTGCCAGGCGGTCGATGTTAGGTGTCTGGATATCCGTCGCCCCCATAAATCCAAAATCCGCATATCCGGCATCATCCGCAAGCAGGATCAGGATATTCGGTCTTTGCGCCTCTTCATCCTGTCCGGACGAGCAAGAAGCCAATCCGGTGATTGCCCCTAAAGAAACAACAAACAAACGATCTATTTTCATTTTATACATCTTTTTATTCCCGTTTACTTCTTCTTCCGCTCGATAGGTGACGGGACTTTCTTTGCATACTTATCCCGGTCGCAAACAATCTTTCCATCCACATATTCCAATTCGGCTATCTGGATAGAGGCACGATGATAGTTCCAAGTATTTTCTTCCACTTCCATACCGTCCATTTTATACGTCCGTCCCGGATGGGTGAAATAGAAAATAAAAGCACGGTCTCCGATCACAACGACATCGCAATGCCTTCCCTGGTCGAAATCGTCCGGACGGAGGCCCGGTTTGTTCAGGATTGTCGAATTATAGGTCCAGTTAGTCGCATCGTCCGATTCGTAACAGTGCAAGCCGACATATCCCAGATTACATTCGTCGATGATGTTCCAGTATTTATTTTTCCAATAAAAGACGATCGGCCCCTCATGCGGGACATCGTCAATCTCACATTTGCCGGTTACCTTCCAAGTCGTCAAATCCTTGCTCACACCCGTATTCGTCTTGGAATCGGGGGTCTTGTACCACATCTTCCATGTTCCGTCCGGCATCTGAAACGCCGAAGCGTCGATACAACCATGTGTACCTTCTATTTCCTCCACCAGATCCCAGTTCATCAGATCCTTGCTTTTGTAAAAGACAAGCCGGGCATCACCTCCCCAGAAAGGATGAATACCGGGGATAAAGGTCACGATCATGTAATAAGTGTCCTTATGCTTGAACACATCGGGAGCCCAGAAAGTGCTCTGTCCTTGCATGGGTTCCGGCAGGTTCGCTGTCCCGACATAATACCAGTTTTTACCGTTGTTCTTGGTTGCCGCGATCCCGACTTTACTGCCATATACACAGGCCACTTCCTGCAAGTTAGGGACATTGGCACGGCGTTGCGTGTAGAACATCCACCATTCCTGCCGCTCCGTGTTCCATTCGAGCGTCGGGTCGGTAGGGCCGTCATAGATAGGACAACGGAACAAAGGAGCCGGCGCATGCTCAATGTCGAACGGCTTGTCTTGTGCAAAAAGGCTTGTCCCGTAGAACAGGACTGCCAACATATATACTATTCTTTTCATGCTATTCAGATTAGACGCGTTATACATTATATAATATATTAATAGAGCGAGATTTCCCCCAGGCCGGCACGCCCTTCGGAAACATTCTCGATTGTCAAGCGGAGATATTTCACTTCCCGGTCAACCGTCATCGGCTTAAATTCCCAGCCCGTACATTCACGCTCATACAAGAGTTCCCACCGTTCGCCATCCTCAGAAGTCTCTACCTTATGCTTATAGGAAGAACTGTCTTTCTGGAAAAGGATACGGCTGGCAGCCACGTATGTCGGACGGTCCAGCATCAAAGTGACTACCTGTGGCAACCGGTCTTCTCCGGCAATCCACCAAGTATGATCGTCATTGTCGATTATATTGGAAGCAGGATACCCGTCCTGGCTGCTTCCAACCTGAACCGACGCGATTTTCAGGCGAGGTTTCTCCAAGATACGCTTCTGCCAGGAAGAAGGTTTTACCACAACATTGTCTTCCTCTTTCCCCGTAAACAGAGCATGTTTTCCATCAGGCAGAGACTTCCCTTCAAACGGCTTCGTGCTGATTTCCGCTTCACCGGCGAACAAACCCTCTGCTGTCGCTTTCACCGTAATCTTACCGGCTTTCTTCGTCGTGCGGACAAATGCGAAACCAACGCCACCTTCCACCTTCTGAGGATTGATACCGATACGGCTGATCGTATCTCCGACCAGCACTCCTTCACCAGACACCAGAATCCGGATTTCCTGTCCAGAGTTGTAGATCAAAGAACCGTTCTTGTCACAGACCTTAAAGTAGACAGGAATCATATCCGAGCCGTCGGCAACAGGAACAATGCCATCCGTCTTAATGTCCACAACCAGACGATCGGCTTTTCCCGGAGTGCTCACACTGTGGGTTGCCACAATCTTTCCGTCAACCAGCGCTTCCGCCTTTAACGTTCCAGTTTCATATTCCCCGGCATTAAAGACGAACATTGGACTGCCGCCTTTCTCGACAATCGAACGAAACAGAGGTGTCCGTTCTTCCCGTGTCTGAGTTCCGATCAACTTCTCATTACGATAAAGACGGACTTCGTCGCAGTTGGAAAAAACCGTTATATCTGTTGTAGACGAGGCGAAATCTCCCGAAGCATTATAGGAAGCGATAAAGACCATCGGCCCTTCATACAATCCGGGTTGTGAAACTGCTTTGTCCCTCATACTCTGCAACATGAAGTAGCTGAATTTCGGATACCGGTTGATATCCACCACACCGCTATACATCGTTTCATCCTGGCTGCCCCGTGCATAGTCATTGTAGCTCCAAACGAAATGTCCACCCATATGTGGATTGGCATCCAGCATGCACCAGTCAAAATAGCCTTTACCATTCAACTGCTCGATACGGCTGCGGCACTGGCGCATCTGTTCTTCCTCGCTTTCTTTCAAGCTGACACGTGGCTTTTCGCCCACGCCATCTCCCCATTCGCGGGTAAACAACGGCTTGACTACTATAAAATCTTCCGGATAATTACTCATCACATCCCCGTCTTTCGGGAATTTGGAAACCTGTTTATAAAAGACATCATAATAGGGCTCCATTTCCGCATGCCCGAAGTAATCACCTGCCGTGTACATCTGATCGCCCGGATATTCGGCATGAGACAGTTCGAAAATCTCTTTTGCCAAAGAGACCGGATAACGGGATTCGTTCAAAGCCGTTTCCCAAAGGACAACAGAAGGATGATTCCGGTCACGGCGGATCATCTGGCGTCCGATTTCATACAAACGTTCAATAAAGATTGAATCCGGATTATAGAACTGCCATCCGGGAATACACTCCACCACTAACAGCCCATACCGGTCACACGCCTCCAAGAAAGCCGGATCATTCGGATAATGGGCGGCGCGAACCGCATTATAACCACCCCGTTTCAGGTCGATCACATCCCGTACCTGCATTGAGTTGGAAGCCGCATCCCCAACATTGGCAAAAGCCTGGTGACGGTTGGCTCCGCGCATATACAGTTTTTCACCATTGATAAAGAATCCTTCCTCGGCCGTGTACCGGATCGTACGAATACCGATTTTCCGGGTGGTTTCGTCGAGCACTTTATCTTCCGATAATAATTGCGTACGCAAGGTATAGAGATTAGGCGTATAAGGATGCCATAAAGCAGGCTGGTTAACAAAGAGGTCCTGCTCCACCGTTCTGTCCGATTGCTTGTGCAAGGTGACCGGTGTTTCAGCCTCAGCAATAACGTGGCCAGCCGAATCGACCAGTTGCGAGAAAACAGACAATGTCTGATCTTTATCCGTCAAATTCCGGACATGAGTCGCAAGATGTGCCCTCGCCTTGTCTTTTGTCACTTCGGGATACGTCACAAACTGACCTCCACCGGCAACAATATCTTCCTGCAACGGGTCGGTGATATATACTTTGTCCGTAATCACCATCCGGACATCCCGATAAATCCCACTATAATAATAGAAATCCATTTTGTCCTGCGGCTTTCCCGGAGGTGTCAGCGGGTCCGGCTCGGCAGAGACCCGGACAGCCAGCACATTATTACCGTTCCAATCGATACGGTCCGTAAGGTCTGCGACAAATCCCATATAACCACCATGATGCTCCGTCACTTTTTGGCCGTTCAGATAAACATCGCAATTCGTCATCACTCCTTCAAAAGAGACGACAATCCGTTTATCCTTATACTTCGCAGGCAGTTTGAAATAACGGCGATACCAACCGATCCCGTCATAAATGGAGTTCCCGCCGCAATGTTTCATTTCCAGTTGCATGATATGGGGTAGTGCGACAGGTATCCATCCTGAATCATCCAGATCCGTCCGGCTCCCTTCCACCACATCCCCCCGATAAAAAGCCCAGTCGGTATTCATGTCCAGGACTTCCCGGCCGGAAGAGGAGATACTGCAACTTTGTCCGAATGCAGCACAAATGAACAACAAGATAAAAGAGAAAATTCGATAATGCTTCATGCTATGTTAGTGTTTTTCTGTACAAAGGAAAGGGATATATTGGAAATGATCCAATATATCCCTCTTAAAACATGATAAATATATCAGTTCTTATTAATAACCGTCATTCTGTTTCAATAGCTTGTTTTTATCAAGTGCATCCTGCTTGATCGGTAAATACCGGTTATGAGGAGCGAACGAACGGTTTTCAACTAATTCGACACCACTTATGACTGCACGTTTGTACGGATCTTTTTCATCATAATTGATCGTTCCGGTGAAGCTTTCCAAAGGAGCATTCAATACCGTTTCAGCAACCATCTTGCCACTTGCATCTTTCCAACGAAGAATATCGGCACGACGAAGGCCTTCACCAGCTAACTCGATAGAACGTTCGCGACGAATCAATTCACGCAATGTTTCTTTAGTACCATATTTACTCTGATCTACTTTCGGCATACCTACACGCGTACGAATCTGATCCAACATATCGTATATTTCAGCAGACGGGCCGTTCAATTCGTTCTCAGCTTCCACATATGTCAATAATACTTCTGCATACCGGAAAATGATCGTCTGCGCATTCGAAGACCAAACATCTCCATATTGAGACATCGGAGCCAAATATTTAGCCCAAGTCAAACCCGTCTTCGAAGAGTTGTTGGCCGTACCCGGATGATCCGGATTCGTTTTACCATTCACCTCCTTATCCAATGTGTTAATGATCGTTTCTTCTCCCTTATAATTAACCCAATCCATACCCGGATAAAGAACCGTCATTGCCATACGCGGGTCACGATTTGCAAAAGGATGAACAGGATCGTAACCACTACCAGCCTCTTCTTTTGTCAAACCATTACTCATTTCATACGCATCAATCAGATTTTTGGATGGAACCATAGAAGACCAACCTGCATCCGAATTGTTATACATCGTGGCGATCATCCAATTTGAATACAGATTTTCATCATGTTGCACAGCAGCTATGATTTCTTTCGAATTCTGTCCGCTCACCATAAATATATTTTCAAAGCTCGGATCCAGTTCATACTGTCCTAAATCCATAATAGCTTTTGCAGCCTCTTTCGCACGCTGATAGTCGGCATAATAAAGGGCTGAACGCATCTTGATAGCCAAAGCCGTACCTTTGGCAATATAACCACTTGCGGCAGGAGCATCATCTAACATCGGGATAGCAGCATCCAACTCGTCGTAGATATACTTTTTCACCTCTTCTTCCGTATTGCGGGGAACTTGTGCTTCTTCAGCTGTTTCATAAGAATCGATAATAGGTACACCGCCATACTGCCAGTTCATATTGAAATAAGTATAAGCCCGGATCGTTTTCACCTGACCAATCATATTGTCTTTCTTCTTTGCATCCGCAAATTCAATATTTTGGATATTGGTCAAGAAATCGTTACAACGACGGATCATTCCAAATTTATAATAATCTGCAACTGCGTTGCTGGCAGTCATACTACCATTTCCGATATTCCGATAATTTTCATGGACATGGAAATTGAAACCGAAATCGGAAGCACAATCCCAATACAGAATACCCGTTTCATCAGCCCAACCGTCATAACAACCAATCAAAAACTTTTCAGCATCCTTTTCTGTTTGCCAAGTTGTGCTGGGAGACAGTGCGTCATGGGGAATCGTATCCAAAAAGTCCGAACAGGAAGTCCCGACCAATGCCATCCCGGCCAGCATATATACTAATACACGTTTCATATTTTATTCTTTAATTTTAATCTTAAACAATCGTTCTTATCAGAATGTCACATTCACACCAAAAGCATGTGTCTGAGTTAACGGGAAACTGGAACCGCGTTCATCTCCGATTTCCGGATCCACATTGACAAGCATATTATGGATAGTAAACAGGTTTTCTACAGAGTAGTAGAAACGTACGTTTTCAATTCCAACCGATTTGATCACATTCTTCGGAAGTGTATAACCGAATTGCAGGTTCTTCATACGCAAATAGCTGGAATTCTGCAACCAGAATGTAGACACGACATTAGATGACAGACTCGGAGATGTTACATCATAAGCCACACGTGGCATCGTTGCATCTTTGTTTTCCGGTGTCCAAGCATCCAACCATACAGTTGCCGGATGTGAGTCATCGCCACCGAAATAGCCTGTTACTTCCTGGTTGATCAAACGATGCACGCCAGCCGCGCCCGTAAACAACATGGATAAGTCGAAGCCTTTATAAGCAGCATTCAGATTCAAACCAAACGTAAATTTAGGATCTGAAGAACCTGCAAGGACGCGGTCATCAGCCGTCATTTTACCATCACCGTTTGCATCCTGATAGATCAGATCACCTCCCTTGAACTTTTTAGTTCCAAACGGATAACCTGCCTGTGTGGAATATTTATCCATCCAAGCCTGAGCTGCTTCATCCGATTCAAAGAAACCATCTGCTTTATAAACACGATATGTGTTCAGCGCTTCACCAATCTTACGAACCTTATTGCCATTGTTCGGATCAGCCGTTACACCTCCGGCATCCGGACTCAAACCTAAATCCAATAATTCGTTTTTGTTGTACGAGAAGTTTCCGGTTGCACCAAACGACCAATCCCCCCATTTGTTGTTGTAGCTCAGAATCACTTCAACACCTCGATTGGACATTTCACCTACATTATCTTTATAAGCATCCAAACCAAATTCTGCCGGAACCGGAACATCCATGATAATACCTGTTGTCCTACGGTCATAGTAGTCAAATGTCACATTGATCTTGTTATTGACTGTCGCATCAAAACCAAGTCCCCATGTACGAGATTTTTCCCAAGAGATAGAAGACAGCTTATATGCTTTCTGATAATACCCCGACTGCAAAGCACCTCCTAACGGATAACTTGCATCTAGATTATAGGTATTCATCCAAGGATAATAATCAGTCAATGCATCTTGATTACCCAGTAACCCCCATGATCCGCGAATCTTCAAGTTGTTCAACCAATCTTTCGTATTTTCCATGAAACCTTCTTCACTAATACGCCATGCAGCAGAGAAAGAAGGGAAATATCCCCAACGATTACCATCAGCAAAACGGGAAGAAGCATCAGAACGGATATTACCTTCCAACAAATATTTGCCGGCATAATCATAGTTAATACGTCCGAACCAAGAAATCATCGCCAACTCACGTGTATAGCCATTGTTCTTCTGAGTAGCAGCATCTCCAGCCGCGATATCGGTCAGATCATTAGTCGGGAAATTCTTACGGAACTGCTGGTTATAGGTGTAGTCATACTTTTCCGTATGCCAACCTGCCATTGCTTTCAAACCGTGTTCACCGAATTGTCTGTCAAAATTCAACAATGCATCAAAGTTTGCACGATGCCAACCGGTAAAACGTTCTTCCAAACGATTCGGTTCTGTTTCCTTATTCGGATTGTACTGAATATATTTTTGAAATGCACGATAGTGTTGTTGATTGTTAACATAAGAACCCGTCACTGTTGCAACTAAACCGTCGATGATTTTATAATCGGCAGACAGGGTACCAGAGAAATTCTGATTTTTACGGTCAACAGTTTGGTTAACATCCAACCACGCAAGTGGGTTACCATCTCCAATAGTACCATAAGTACCGTCTTCAGCACGACCTACAATCCACGGAGCAATACGGTTCAACTGACGGATAATCTGATCAGAGCTGGCAGCACTATTCGGATCACCAGTTTCACTTATGCCAGATGCATAAGAAGAAATTGGGTCGGAATAGTCATTCTTGATATATGCCAAATTCAAACGAACCGTCAATCTGGAATTCAGCTTCAGATCCAAATTTGTACGAGCATTAAATTGCTGTCTGTCCGCATTCGGTAAAATACCGGTCTGTCCCAAATAGCCGACAGATCCCATATACTTCGCATTTTCCGTACCACCGCTCACACTTACATTATGAGAATGCTGTACACCGGTTCTATAGGCTTCATCATACCAATCCGTGTTAGGAGAAGTACCATTTCTGAAATTCTCAATATCAGTTTCATTGAAACGGGGATTCAAGCCTTCATCGATCATAGACTGGCTATACAAGCGCGCATAGTCATAAGAGCTGATACGGTCAATCATTTCCGTCGGTTTCTGGAAACCTACATATCCATTATAAGAGATACGTGGTTTACCTGTCTTACCACGTTTTGTCGTAATCAAGATTACACCATTTGACGCCTTCGAACCATAGATCGCAGCAGAAGCAGCATCTTTCAATACAGAAATACTTTCGATATCGTTCGGATCAACCGAGTTCATCGTTCCAGTTTCGATACCATCCACCAAAATATAAGGATCAGCCGTGTTTAATGTACCAACACCACGCACGCGAATCGTACCACCATCCTGTCCGGGACGGCCACCGCCGGAAGTAACCTGAACACCCGGCATAGTACCTTGCAATGCGGTAGAAACGTTCTGAACCGGGCGATTTTCTAACGCTTTGCTGTCAATCTGTGCAACAGCCCCGGTCATGTTCACTTTCTTTTGTGTACCGTAACCGACAACTACGACTTCTTCCAGTTTCTGAGTATCTTCCATCAGATTCACAGTCAAAGTCGCTTGTCCGGTGTACTTGATTTCCTGTGTTACATAACCGATGAAAGAGATTTGAAGAACATCACCGTTATTCACTTCCAAAACAAAGTTACCGTCCATGTCAGTAACCGTACCGTTCGTCGTACCTTTTACGACAACTGAAGCACCTGCTACGGGGCCCAGTACATCATTAACTGTTCCTTTCAAACTTTTCTGTTGCTGAGAAATACCAACTTTAGGAGTTGCTGTCTCATTAGCTGCGAACGCTGTTCCTGAGGAACATAAAGCAGCAGACAACAGCAAAAAGCTGACTGGTCTTGCAATTTTCAACATACTAATTGTTTTTTGTTTAATAATAATAGTCACTATATGAATAAGATCCAAGGAGGTGATAACCACCTTACTTATAGATTCTTTACATTCATGGTATGATTCCTAACATCTGTCATACATTTGCCATGCAAATGTATGACATAGTTCTTGTAGGACTACGTCATACATTTGCCATGCAAATGTATGACATAGTTCTTGTAGGACTACGTCCTTTGACGGGGCAAATGTAATACATTTATTTATTATCTTGCATGTTTTTTTAGAAAAAATTAGCAAGAATACTATTGAATGTATTTTAATACCGTTTTTATACATTGAGACAAATATATTAAAATATTTTACTAATACAAATGATATTAATCGTTATTTTCTTTTACTACCTCTATTCTTTACCCTAAATCCTTTGAAAATTCGACAATATGGTTGTATTGTGCAAGATGCATGAATCCATAGTTTGTTTCATATATATCCCGAAGCTCTCAGGAATTTCAACCAAGTACACATCTTAAAATGTTAATTAACAATTAAGCGTTTCCGAGTGTTATTTTCTAAACCTATCAGATTTTCTTGCTTTTTTTCTATATACTTATTGTATAGATCTAAATTTATATGGATAGATTCTAATCAATAATTTAATTTGCTATGTAATCGTCTGCTTCCCGCTATATATATTACTTTGGTTATAAATAACTGATAAATAGCATGATGGGATAAATATTTCCACATATTAAAGTAATCTGTCTATTAGCTGAAGATTGTATACTTTCCGGTTGATAATCATAGACCACATAACTTACTAACATCAACAGATTAATTACTAGGAAAATCAGGTTTACTCCCAAGGTTTTCTACAAGAAACAGACTGGTAATTCTGATGTTTTGGTACAAATTCGTATAACTTAATCATAGTCCTACAAGAACTTCATACAAAAAATCCTCCTTTTTGCCTATACAGCTTTATATTTCTTACAATAAGTCATAGTCCTACAA
>ERZ772863.1666-NODE-1666-length-18258-cov-2.962698_pt1 | contig 18258 bp, 13 predicted proteins | sample MGYA00512134_ERZ772863 | MGnify/ENA primary metagenome ERZ772863 (study PRJEB29015, sample SAMEA2737659) | human gut metagenome | biome: human gut; feature: human-associated habitat; material: faeces | place: China | collected 2012 ...
CGGAGGGAGCATCGCCTATTCGGGGAATCCCGCGCAAGTATCCGCTTCAGGCAAAGACATACAAAAGCGTTAACCTCCTCCCCCAGACAGCAAAGGGACTGTCACCGGCCAATCCCGGGACAGTCCCTTTGCTGTTTTCCATACAAGCCGACAAGAACTTTATCCAACCGTCCGCTTATGCCACACGGCCTTGAACCGCAACCATCCGCGCGGCCCGACTACAATCAGCGTCACAGCAAAAAGAATCAGCAAGATGCCGACCACATTACCGCCCGTAAGCCTCTCGTGGAACACCATGACACCTACGAACAATGCCGTAAGCGGCTCCAACGCCCCGAGAATGGCAGCCGGCGTGGCACCGATGTTCCGGATGGCTTTCGCAATGGTCACCATGGATATCAGGGACGGGAACAAAGCCAGTCCCAACGCATTCATCCATTGCGTTCCTTCCGTAAGCCACTGCAAATCCATCCCTCCGCGCAGACGGACGATATAGACCAACGAACCGAACAAAATGGCATAAAACGTGAGTTTCAATCCCGGCATCTCTTTTAAGGAAGAACGGTTCACGCCCACGATATACAGCGCGTAGGTCAACGAGGACATCAGCACCAGACACACGCCCGTCATGCTCAGCGTGGCACCGCCTTCGCCTTTATAAAGCATGGAAATACCTACAAAAGCCGTGGCAATGGATGCTATTTTCACCACGCTCAACCTTTCTTTGAAGAACACGGCCATAATCACCGCCACCAGCACGGGATACATGAACAAAATGGTAGAAGCGATGCCTGCATCCATGTAGTTGAAACTCTGGAACAGGAACAACGATGAGAAGGAGAACAGCAATCCCATGACCGCCACCGGAAGTATCTCATTCCGTTTCAGGGCAAACGACTGTCCGCTCATCTTCATCATCACGGCCAGGAACAGCAAGGCAAACACATAACGGTAGAACAACACGGAATCCACCCTGATGCCCGAAGCATAAAGCGGAAGGGCGAACAACGGATTCAGCCCGTAACTTACCGACGCTATGACACCATAGGCATAGCCTTTCACTTTTTTATTATCCATGATTCCCGTATTAATATTGGTTCCAACTACTCATCTCCTCCAACGACTTGCGCGCTTTCTTGCGGGTCTCCCCCGCCGGATAGCCCAACGAGATGAGCAGAGGTACGCGCTTTCCTTTGATGCCGAGCAGCTTTTTCACTTTCTTTTCGTCGAACCAGCCCATGATACAAGTCCCCAAACCCAACTCGGCCGCCTGCAAACAAAAATGCTCCACGGCGATGCCTACGTCGAGCAAAGAGTATTCCTTGTCTTTGATGACACTACCGATACGGGCCGTCAAGTTCATTTTCTCCAGCACCACAGCTACGATGACGGGCACCTCACGGGCAAACCCGTTCATCCCCATCCCGGCAGCCGCCGCTCCCATTTGCGGCAACAACGCCACATCGTCCACGACAACAAATTTCCACGGTTGTGAATTACAAGCCGAAGGAGCAAGCCGTGCAGCTTCCAGACATTTCATCACCATTTCACGGCTGACAGGGCGCGACTCGTATTTCCGGTCACTTTGCCGTTTCTGTATCAGTTCAGACAAATTCATACTTACATTTTTTATTTACGCTGCAAAATTAGATATTTTATGGGAAATACGTTTTCCCCTCATCTGTTTTTAACAGCTTTCTTACGCATAAACCGGAATAATTTCCTTTTTTCTCTTGTATCTCATATACCCGATACATATCATCAGCGAAACCAAAGTGGACAACGGAGGAGCAAACCCCATGAGAAACAAAGAAGAAGAACTCACCAGACTGAAGCTGTAAGACAAAGGTATGCGGAAGAGGAAGGTGGAAATCACGCTGTGTACCATGGGGAACACGGAATTGCCCTGCCCGCTGAAATAGGCATTGATGCAGAACACGAAACTCACCATGATGCAATCTATGCTGTATCCCCGCAGATAGCCGGAAGCCATCTGTACCACCTCGCTGTCGCGGGTGAAGATGCCCGTCAGCGTGTCCGGCAGGAATTGTGAATAGAGGCACACCGAAACGCCGAAGACCAATGCCATGCCGATGCCTGCATACAGGCAACGGTTCATACGCACACGCAGCCCGGCACCGTAGTTTTGTGCCGTCATGGCCGCCACGGCCGACGATATGGCCATCGGCGGCAACATGGCAAAGACTATCAGCTTCTCTACGACTCCCAAAGCCGCCGAAGCCACCACACCCATACCGTTGACAATGACCGTAATCAGCAAAAAGGAAAAATTGACCAACAAATCCTGCAACGCGATAGGTGCTCCCAGCAGCAGCACGCGCCTGCAAAGCTGTCCGTCCAGACGGATATCGCGACGCGTAAACTCAAAATGGAAACCTTTTCGGTACAGATACCACAAGGCCGTAGCAAAGCTTACCCCTTGCGAAGCGACCGTGGCTATGGCCGCTCCCGCCGCCCGCAGATGGCAGCCACCCACCAGTATGAAATCCAGCACGATGTTCAACGCACAAGCCAACGCCACGAAATAGAGCGGCGTGCGCGAATCTCCCAGTCCGCGTAAAATACCGCACACGACATTATACCCTATAATAAAAGGAATGCCCAACGAACAAATCCACAGATAGGCTTCCGTATCGGCCAACGCCTCGGGCGGAGTGTGCATCAACTGCACCGTCCGGCTATGAAAAGCCACCATCAGAAAGGTCAGTACCGCACCGACTGCGGCAAACAGCCCGATGGAGGTTCCAATAATGGACGCCGTTTTCCGGTAATCTTTCGCTCCCGTGGCGATAGCAATCAACACGGTCGTCCCCGTAGTAAGCCCGAGGATGACGCCCGTCACAGTCTGCATCACCTGACTTCCGATGGCCACGGCGGCCACACTCGCAGCATCGTCATACTGCCCCACCACAAACAAGTCGGCTCCTCCATAGAGTGCCTGAAGCACATTGGCCAATAAAAACGGGACTGCAAAATGTAGCAGAACCTTCGGCACGCTCCCTTGTGTCAAATCCAATTCTTTCATTTCTACGTCTTTTTTATTTTACCACACATAAAATGCCGGATAAGTTGATTGGTTTTACCCAGTCATCTTATCCGGCATTTCATTGTTGCCCTCCGATGAGGATTACAAAACATTACGAATATTATTTCGGCTGCAAAGGTAGGACTTATTTTTCATCCGGCCAAAAGAAAAATGCCATTATGGCATTTTTTCGATAAACATGACATCCTGCGCATCCCGTTTTTCGAACTTTGCAAACGTGATGTACCACCTTTCCTTTCGGAAGAAAAGAACAGCCCGTTTTATCCTAACGCTGCATAAACTTCTATAAAACAATAAAATAAATCAGTATTTCCAAAGCTGGCGTTCCACCTTCAACACTTCATTTCCACGTATTCATCTTATCGTTTTTTCACCTTCAAGAGAAACGAAAATCATTTGGCGCAGAACGAAAAATCGCTTGCCTGAGATTGAAAAATCATTTGGCGCAGAAAAATCCGCCGATGAAAGCCAACCTTTTTAGAAGTACACTATATTTACAAACCCACCTTCTTGGACTCTGAAAAACACCAAACGCCCCGGACATTACAGCCACAACCGAATGCCCGGGACGTTTCCTTATGATGTACGTTCCGGCCTACTTGAAGAAACGGAACGCTTGTTTGCCTTCACCGGTAACAACCTGAAGCAGATAGGTGCCGGAAGCCAGACGCGCCAAAGAGATTCTGCCCGAACGTCCCTCGCGCCGGTATTCCGTGGAAAGCACGCGTCCGGAGGGATCCACGATGCTTAAACCGCATTCGCCGTCCTCGGGCAGGCCTTCAATCCACAGGTCGTCGCCGACGCGGTGCACCGACATCTGTCCGGCATTCACTCCCTCTACTCCATCGCCGGAGAAACCTTCCTTATGGAGAGTCAACTCGCCGTACACGGAAGTGTCCTCCAAAGAGGTAGCACGCACCACGATGTCTCCGTTGCCCGTTTCGGTCGGGGTCAGGATGCCGTCTTCATCCAAAGTGGCCAGACCGGTTCCCTGTACCACGCTCCATGCTACGAGTTGGGAGGCATTCGCGGGTTGCACGGATGCCTGCAAGTGCAACCGCCCGGTGAGGGGAGTCAACTGCGTCGTACCTTCCACCGTGGTCACTGTGACCGACTGCGGCAGGATGCCGAAATCCTTTTTCACGACGGTCACACGAGCCTCGATGCCTGTTCCGTCCACAGTCGTGGCGCATACCATGATTTCGCCGTTCTCCTTTCCCCGGGCCGTCAACACGCCGTTTTGAGTCAGCGAAGCCAGTTCGCCGCCTTCCAGAATCTGCCAGTTCACCGTACGGATGTCCGCCATGGCCGGCAGGATTTCGGCCTGCAAATGCAACGTGGGTTGAGAAGGTGTCAGCACGAGTTCCTTCTCTATGGCCAGCACGTTCAACTGTTCGGCAGGTACCACTGTCCATGCCCCGTCCGTGCATACCACATTGGAGCGACCGCTTCCGGACGACCTCTCCTTGGATGTCCTCGTCATCGGTTGCCATTCGTCGGAATAGGTCTCGTCATACTCCAAGGCGTAGAAATACGTCCCGTCCCCGGCGTTCAGGTCGGTGTAGGCCGTATGGGCACCCGACACCTCGGCCAACAGTTCCAGACGGTCGGCAGACGTTCCGCGCAAGACGCGGTAACTGTCCACAATGCCACCCTCGTAGGCGTTCCATATCAGGTTGACGGCACCGTTCACTCCTTTGTTCAGCATCAGGTGCGTACCGCTGTGCACACGGCTGGCTGGACTTTCCACACCGAACGTCGTGCCCAACTTGATGCAATAGCGGTCGGACGAGACAGAGGGATTGGAGGACGTGTCTACGAACTCTCCCGCCCCTGGAGCCACCTGCGCAATGCAGTCAAAGGCATTGTAGCGTCCGCTCTCCTTATATATATTCACGGTGGTGACGAAATCCGGCATGCCGGGCATGTCCCACGTCACTTTGTTCTTGCCGGTAGCCGCATCAATGCCTACCAAACGGATAACGGGCACAGGCACTTCGCCCACGATGCGGATGTGCTTCTCTTCCGATTCCACCACGCCGCACACGGAATCGCGCACCGACAAGCGGAAGGAATAATCACCGGCATCGGGGAACACCGCCTTGGCTTCCCGGCTCCCTACGCGGAGCAGCATCTCGATACGTTCGTCCGACAGCTTCACGTCGATGTCCTCGCGGGAAGCCTGTGCAAAGGCTTCAGGAAGCGTGAAGGTAATCTCCGTCCCGGCCAGTCCTTCGGCGGGGAAGTCGAACGAAAGGTCGATGTCGCGCACCATCACGTTCTTGGTGGCCGTTTCGCCATCTGCCGTGCGGACGGTCACGGTTTTCAGCCCCGGCTCGTTCCATGCCACTTCAAACCGTTTCCCTTCCTGACTGAGAAGCGTTCCACCGTCCCAGTCCCACTCGGCGGTTTGCAAAGCGGCATCGGGCACATTATACGTCAAAGCCACAGCCTTGCGCGGTGCCGTCACCGTAGGTCCGGCAATGAACTGCTCGCTCACCTTAAAGGAATAGGTCTCCGACATGGGCGAATGGGCATCCCAGAGGTCTATGGCCTGTACCTGCACCTCATATTCCTGTCCGGCCTCGAACCGCTCGATAGGAATCATCTTGCGCGTGGCTTTCTGGTAATATGCCCCGGGAATGACCGCTACCTTGCCGTTTCCGCCGTTCAGCGGTGAGATGATATAAGCACCTTCGCCTTCTGCCCCTTTCTTCTTCACGCTCACATTGTAGCGCATCTGCATGGCCGGGGTTTCCTTGTCGTAGGCGTCATCCCATTCCAACAGTATGCCGAGACCTTCCTGGGTGGCTCGTACGTGGGCCGGAGCTTCGGGGGCGGTGTTCTCGATGCCGGTGCGGAGCAACGTTACCCCGTCATTCCCGGCATGATAAAAATCAGGAACACCGTCATGGTTCACGTCGGCCATGCCATCCACAAATCCCAACTCCTGATTGTGCAGCACTTCTATCCGTCCCGAGCGGTCGCGCTCCATATAAAGTATGGCATATTCCTTCTTGCTCACGTTTTGTTCGTAGAAATCATAGTACACCAAGATGTCCGGGCAGCCGTTGTTGTCGAAATCGGCTATTTTGACCACTTCTACAGTATAACGGCTACTGTGAGCGCTTTCAAATACAAATTTGACCGGAGTGCCGAACGTGTAATCCTTATTGCCGAAGCAAATGCCTATCACATCCTTGTCTACTCCGTCATTACCGTAAGTCACTACCTTGTCCGGCACGCCGTCGCCGTCCATGTCTTCGAAAGCAGCCACTGTACCTTCACTTTCAGGGGAATAACGCACGTCGAAATTCCAACCGCCGTTGTTCAGGGCAAAGGCATCTTTCCATTTCCCATCTACCCTGCCACGTGTGGAGAAGATGTCGAGCAAGCCGTCACGATTGACATCGTATAAAAATTCTATCTGTATCCAATTCCCGTCTCCGTCATCCAAAGTCATTTTCTCAAAATTGGTGTTGTCGCCCTTGTTGACATAAAACTCGGACGGTGCATAAAACCCGACCGTAGCATCCACCAGCTCGGGAAAACCGTCATTGTCCAAATCCGCAAAGCCGTGCTCGACCAGCAACGGATTGGCATCGAGGGCCTCAAAGTCGCGGCCTCCGCGATGAAGAATCAGGTTGCCCTTATTGTTCCGTACCGCAAAATCGGCATCCCCATCCATGTCAAAGTCCAAAACAGGGGCTTGGCCTCCCATACCGGCACGAGACTCCACCGTAAGGTTTGAATTGAATATGGTCCCCAGTTTTTCAAACCTTCCGTATCCGTCATTTACGTAAAAACCGTTTTGGTCCAAGACATCCAATATGCCGTCTCCGTCCATATCCCAGAACAAAACCGGCCAAGTCATCCCCAATGCCTCGTGGGAAACCTGCTGCCATGAGACACGCTGCACCGTCACTACCTTTTCGCGTACATCCTCCGTGCCATCCACCGGATTCGTCACCGTCAGGCGGAGATGCTTCTCGCCGGGCACGCTGAACGTCAGCCATACCAGTGCACTGTCAGCCGAGGCCTTTATGGCTTTTCCTCCGTCGAAATCCCAAGCGTAGTCCAACCCGTCGGCACGGGAAGCTGCCGTCAGTACCAACGTGTCTGCCGCTGCCAACTCATCATCCGACACCGTGAACGCTGACTGTACGAGGTCGTGCCTGTACACCACCTCGTCCGACCACGCCGAGCCTTTGCCCATCGGGTCCACCGTCTGTATGGCAATGTAATACGTCCCCAGCTTCCAACGGCTCACATCCAACGTGGCATCCAGATTTGCCCCCATGTTGCCGGGACGGAAATCGCGGCGGCTGCCGTCGGCATTCGCCCCCGAGAAATAGATGTCGTCCTTACCGGGCGCACTGCCGATGCGGAGGGCATAGGTCAAATCCACGGTAGAAGTCTCCTTGTCCTTTCCCGGCTTCCAGGCAATCTTCAGTTTGCCGTTCTTGCGGTCGAGGTTTACCGACGGGGCGAACATGCGTTGCGGGGCTTCGTTGGCCGGGATGCCCTGCAAAAGGGGTAAGTCTTTGGTGGCCCAATAACCTCCAGCCTTCTTCGTCGTATCGGCCAAGAACTCCAAACGTCCGTCATTATCTATATCCGCCACGGTGATGTTCTCGTCCAAACGGCTCACAACCGCTTCTTGCCAATCGGTACCAGGACCTTTGCCCCGTTCATAAAAGAAAGTCGCGTCCACTTGCATCACGGACGGTTCTTCCACTTTTTTCATGTCGTCCAACCGGAACAAATACAACCCGTGCACGGAAGAACATCCATAGTCGTTCCCTTCATCATTCTGCACGCTCGCCAAGAGTTCCATATAACCATCGTTGTCGTAATCGAGGCACTGCCCGAACGCCCACTTCGTCTTGAAAGAATACTCATGAATTGCAAACTTCCCCTTGCCGGTGTTTTCCGCAAAAACCAAAAACGAAAAAGTGGAAGACGAGAGGTAGTCGAACGTCAGCAGAATATCCACGTCACCATCCTTGTCGAAGTCATAGCAATGGATGTTCGTCACGTCCAAGTCCTTCATCAGCGTTTGTTCCTCGAAACGGTCACCGCCCAAGTACGTACGGGTGTACACACGTTTTCCTTCCGTATCATTATAGATGTAGTCGGGAATACCATCACCGTTCAAGTCCTTCACGGTCAGCTCGCCCGGCTGTGGAGAGGCCACGAAACGGTTGTCGCCCATGTTATAGAAAATCGTGCGCGGCCCTACCAAATCCATATAGCCGTCACGGTTCACATCGATGGCCTGCGTGAATTTGTAACTTTCATCTACCGTAGGGCTTCCGCCAATGAACATCCCGTCACGCAACGATGGCAAGTCGCTGATATCGAATTTTCCGTCAGCTTCCTCTGCCTTACGAGCCACCAATGAATCGGCCTGCACGCGCGAGAGTGTATCGATACGCGTGGGGGTAAATGTCCCGTCAGGATTTTGGTAAAGGATGCTCCAATCCGTGTTGTTGAACGCGAACAAGTCCGGCAATCCGTCGTGGTTCACGTCCAACGGATAAGCGGAGTTGCATCCGTCCATCAGCGTATAAGTGCCGTCTGCCCCACCCAGAGCTATCTCAATCTTGCGGAAATCCGCGAAAGCACGATTGGCAAAATCAGGTATGCCATCATTGTTCAGATGCATCATCACACGGTCTTCGTCCAGATAGGTGAAAGGCAAATCCAACAGGAAATCCTGTGCATAACAGCCGGGGGCGTGCCAATGGTAACGAGCCTTGAACTTTCCGTCCTTGTCTATCCTATAATATTCCTTCTTCCCGTCGCCGTCAGCATCGTACAACCAAGCCGTACTGATATTACCGAACTTGCCAAGCAAAACGGGTAAGTCTTCTGCATTGCATTTCAAGCAACACTCGATTTCGTTTCCCGATCCGGAAACAACTCCAGTCTTGTACTTGTATTTGACCAAGGTTTGATCGAAAACGATACGGTTGCCGTAGCGATATGCGCCAACCCAATCATACGACCGCTCCGCATCAAACCCCGAAAGCGTGGACAAATCGAACCAACCATCCACCACGGGTGACGCACCGACGGCCATTTGACCGCTGCTATTGAAAGTCTCCAACTGTGCTTTCTCGTTCAAATCTAAGGTTATCAAGGAGTTTCCCGAGCAGTCCAATACCTTTAATTCCGGACAATGCCTCAAATCCAAGGTTGTCAAGGAGTTTCCCGAACAGTCCAACACCTTTAATTTTGGACAATGTCTCAAGTCTAACGCAGTCAAACCGCATTTCGGGCACTCCAAATGCATCAGTCCCGGAGATGCGGACAAATCCAATGTGTCTAAAGAAAGGGAAGGAAGTACCAAGGTTTCCAACTTCGGACAGTCCAAAGATAGAGACGACAAGGAAGGACCGTTATTCAATTGGAAATACTCCAATTTTTTGTTTTGACGCAAATCAAGTTTCTCCAAGGTAAAAAGTCCTCCAATCTTCAAACGTACAAGATCCGCATTGGCACTTACATCCATTTCGTCCACATCGACCATCTTCAACTCCAAGTCCTGCAAATAAATGAAATGTTCCACGCCTTTCAACGAAGTAATGGTGGATCTATATTCCGACAAATCAATCCGTGTCACAGCCCGCACCTCTTCATCGTCCAAAAGTTTGTCCCCATTGGTGTCGAAATTAAGCCTGACATAATTCCGTAAACCAGAATTCGGAAAATGGGCTTCATCTATCGGAACCTGTGCCGAAGACAGAAGGAACGAAGCCGTCCCCATGGTCACCAATAATAGTCGTTTCATCATAAAGTCTCTTTAAAACAACAAACCGCCAACCGACCTCCCTCCGTTGACTTAAATGATACTCATAATAAGGAATACTACAACAAAAAAGCGTGGGAGATCTGTATCCGTCACCCGTCCCATGCTTCGAGGCTCTCGCATTGCCCAGTATAGTAGAACGAGCAACGCAGAACCCACGCCGATGAGTTTATACAATCTCCCCTCAGGATTTGCCTCTTCCTTCCGCCCATAGGGGCAAACGGACAAAACAATCCCTTGGGGATATTTATAAAAACATCCCATGGGCATCTACCGTTGCATAGTTCATGACTATACTTCTGAACTTGCGAGATTCGAAACATCAAGAACCAGCGCGTGATAAACGCCTTCTTATTTATAGCGGTTCCCCTCTCCCTCCCCGTCCACTCCCATTCCCACCTGCCGCAAAGGACAGATGTTCCTGTTCGTATCGGCGCAGGTCGCCTTGCTTGGATCGGCCTGCCGGTCGCTACCGGACATCACGGCACAGCAAGAATCACCGGGAACCCAATGCAAAGTTAATCTTTTTTAAGAACCAATCCCATAAAGAACGGACAAAATTTCAAAGTTTTTATCGTCCGCCCTCCTTTTATCCTTTCATATTCAATGCTTCCATGAAACGGCGAATCACTTCGGGCTTGCCTGTATGCTTGCCGTCGTCTTCGCTCAGCTTGCAAGTATCGTTGTAGAAAGTCCATGACTCTGTGATTTTCACGGCCACCAGTTTGATGACGATGTTCATGGGCTTCACGCCCTCGAAGTCGTTTGTGAAGTGCGTGCCTATCCCGAAAGAAGGTTGGCAATACTCCCGGGCGTAACGTTGTATTTCTATCGCACGGTCCGTGTCGAGCGCATTGCTGAATATGACTTGCTTCGTGCGGGGGTCGATGCCTAACGAACGGAATTTCTCCACAATCCTTTGCAGTTCCGCACGGTTGTCGCCACTGTCCACGCGAAGACCTTTGAACAGGTTGGCAAAATCCTCCGAGAAATTCAGGCTGAAGATGTCCCAGCCGAAACTGTCGTAGAGATATGTGCCCAAAGCTCCGCGGAACGTGTTGCGCCACGAGTTCATGGCAATATGGTTGGCCATCTGGGGACCGTACATTCCTCCTATGGCACAGACAAACTCGTGTGCCATCGTGCCGACGGGAATCAGGTCGTACTTCATCGCCAGATAGACATTGCTGGTCCCGACAAACTTCCCGCTCCATTCCCGGCTCCGGTAACAGTCTCGCATCGCCCGGACCACCGTCTCTTCCGCCTCGAAAGAGACGCGGCGGCGCGTCCCGAAATCGCTGAACACGCAACCGGCTTCCAACAAGCGGACGGCTTTCCGGTAGGTCTTCCGGTAATAATCCTCATAATCGAAACGGCTGTCTTCGCCCGTCATCCTGTAATAAAGTTCGGAAATGATGGCCAGCACTTTTACTTCCAATAGGATGGTATCGGCCCAACTCCCTTCGAACTCCACGGACAGATGCCCCTCTTCATCCTGCCGTACTGTCACCCATTCGCGACAGAAACGGTAGCCTTTCAAGTAGGTGTAGAACCAACCGGGAATGTAGCTGCACCGCCGTTTCATGAACGCGATTTCCTCGTCCGTAATGACCACGTCCTCCAACAGAATGATTTGTTTTTGCAACTCGTCGGCAAAACCCGGCGGATAGACGGTATGGTCCCGGTCGGTAAACCGGTACTTCACCTGAGCGCGGGGAAAATTGTCGATGACCGCGCAGCACATGGTGAACTTATACAGGTCGTCGTCTGTAAATGATTGATAATTCGTTCCATACAAAGTCATTTTGTTTGATTTCACTTTTCGCGAAGTTCCCACCGGTCTCCTGTCCGATACAACTTGCAGGTCTTGCCCTGCCAAACGCCTCCCTTACGGTCAAGTATCTCGTTCCGGAACGGAGACGGACGGAAAACCTCCACCCGGCCGCTGTCTGCCGCAAACACGGCGTACGACGCTAAAGAGGGTTGCAAAGACGGGTCGTCCACCCGCACACCGTCTTCAAAAATGCGGATACAGTCCCCGCGGAGTTCACTCCACGTATAACCGGCCGCCGTAAGACAACCATGTTCATCCTTATTTCCCCCGATAAGTTGGGGAGCCTGCACAGACCTGCAAGCCGAAAAGCAGACCAACCCGCTCACGATAATCCAAATATTTTTTCTCATATCCTATTTTATTCAGTATAAAGTCTAAAACAAAATCCAATCCTATCCGGCATTTCACCTATTCTTTATATACACATTCCGCATCATGCTCCTCCTCCGGTGGGTTTCCCTTCGAACAAATCCGAATCTTTTCCTCCGGCAACCCGATGCTCTTCTATTTCTTGCGTCTCCTGCCTCAACACCTCCAGAAATTTCTCCGTCAGCAAAGAGTGCCTTTTACCTTTAAGAGAAAGAAGGCTGATGTGCATCATCTCCGTTTTCTCCTTAATCGGCACGGCCTTCAAATCCGGACTGCTCACCGTCATGTCTTGCGGCAGAATGGAAATCCAATGCCCCGTGCGCAGCATGTCAAGCAATAAAGGTGTACTATTGACTTCTATCTGCGGCTTTACCTTCACCTTGTATTGGGCCAGCATGCGGTCTATGACCTTCCGGGTGTACAGCTCTTTGTCCAAGAAGATGACGGGGAACTCATTCAAGTCCGATAAAGAGAAATGTTTCCGGATGGCCACCGGGTGATTTTCGTGGACAATGACGCATAAAGGCATGCAAGCGTATTCCGTGGACTCCGTAAGCGCAGAGACATCCTGCGGATTGTAACTCAACGCAAAATCAAGTTTGTTGGAATTAATCAGCTCCACCAGTTCCAATACGGAATGGGAATACACAATCGACAATTCCGCTTTAGGGAAAGCCTTCGTAAACTTCAACACGCAGATATTCAGCAAAGGGAAGAGGCTGTATATTACTCCTATTTTTATCTTTCCCGTATAGACATGCTGCATTTCCTTCAAATGCTGTATGCCATACGCCACCTCCTCTATCGCTTTACGGGAACAGTCCAAAAAATCCCGTCCGGCATCCGTCAGATAGATTTTCTTCCCGATGCGGTCGAACAGCGTCACGCCGAGTTCCTCTTCCAGTTGCTTGATGCTTAACGACAAAGTGCTCTGCGTGATAAAAAGCTCTTTGGAGGCCTCAGTAAACGAAAGCACGTCTGCCAACTTGACGAAATATTTCAGCGGAGTCAGTTCCATAAGAAAAATCAATAGAAATCATGAATATTATTAATTCTACAAATTTACGAAAAAGAGAAATTACTCCTAACTTTGAGACAAGAAAAATGAAAACGTCTCTGGGTTAAACTATTATAAACGAAGCGAAAGAAAGAGACGGTGGACATTAAATAATGTATAAGAATGTTGAGAAACCCAAGTGGTTCGCCACGTTCAACGACAGCCAGCGACAAAACAATCGGTTCGACAGGTAAAAAGGACACGAAACAAATAAAACGATTATATATAATTAAGGTATAAACATCATTTATGGCAGAGGTATTAGGACACATATCGCAAATTATCGGCCCGGTGGTAGACGTTCATTTCGAGCACAGCGAGAAAGAACAGAACGCAAACCTTCCGAGCATACACGACGCTCTGAAAATCCAACGTCCGGGCGGCAAGACATTGACCGTGGAAGTGCAGCAACACATCGGAGAAGACACGGTGCGCACCATCGCCATGGATAGTACGGACGGCCTGCAACGCGGCATGAAAGTGGTCTCTACCGGAAAACCCATCACCATGCCGGTGGGCGCACAGATTCGCGGACGGGTCATGAACGTCGTAGGCGAAGCCATCGACGGCATGCAGGCATTAGACGAAACCGGAGCATTTCCCATCCACCGGGATCCTCCTAAGTTTGAAGACCTTTCCACCACTCAGGAAGTGCTTTTCACGGGCATCAAAGTGATAGACCTGTTGGAACCCTATCTGAAAGGAGGAAAAATCGGATTGTTCGGTGGGGCGGGCGTAGGAAAAACGGTATTAATCAAGGAGCTCATCAACAACATTGCCAAAAAGCATAACGGCTTTTCCGTGTTCGCCGGTGTGGGAGAACGTACGCGTGAGGGTAACGACCTGCTACGCGAAATGATTGAGTCCGGTGTCATCAAATACGGCGACGAATTTCTGAAAAGCATGGAAGCCGGGCATTGGGACCTGTCGAAAGTAGACATGGATGAGGTGGAAAAATCCCAAGTGGCCATGGTATTCGGACAGATGAACGAACCGCCGGGCGCACGTTCTTCCGTAGCGCTTTCCGGTCTGACCTTAGCCGAGCCTTTCCGTGACAACAATAAGGGAGACGGACCGCGTGACATTCTGTTCTTCATCGACAACATCTTCCGTTTCACCCAGGCCGGTTCCGAAGTGTCCGCCCTGTTGGGACGTATGCCCTCGGCCGTGGGTTATCAGCCGACACTGGCTTCCGAAATGGGACAGATGCAAGAACGTATCACATCCACGAAGAACGGCTCTATTACTTCTGTACAGGCCGTGTACGTGCCTGCCGACGACTTGACCGACCCTGCCCCGGCCACGACATTCACGCATCTGGATGCCACGACCGTACTGAGCCGTAAAATCACGGAGTTGGGCATTTATCCTGCGGTGGATCCCTTGGAATCCACATCGCGTATTCTTGATCCGCTCATCGTGGGACAGGAACATTACGAAACGGCACAGCGCGTCAAACAAATCCTGCAACGGAACAAGGAGCTGCAAGACATCATTTCCATCCTCGGCATGGACGAGCTTTCGGACGAAGACCGTCTGACGGTGAACCGCGCACGACGGGTACAACGTTTCCTGTCGCAACCCTTTGCCGTGGCCGAACAGTTTACGGGCGTGCCGGGCGTCATGGTATCTATCGAAGACACCATCAAAGGATTCAAAATGATATTGGACGGAGAGGTGGACGACCTTCCCGAACAGGCTTTCCTCAACGTGGGCACCATTGAAGACGCCATTGCCAAAGGAAAAGAATTGTTGAGCGCAGCCCAAAACTAAATCGTATGGAAGAGGATAAAATTCATTTGCTCATCGTGTCGCCGGAAAAGACTTTGTTCGAAGGCCAGGTGAAGTACGTAAGACTTCCCGGCAGTGCCGGACAGTTCGCCGTATTCCACAACCACGCGCCCCTGATTTCGTCCCTCGACGCAGGAGAAGTCGTTTACCGGAGTGGAAAAGACAAGATCTGCTTGAACATTTCAGGTGGTTTTGTAGAAGTGAATGACAACACAGTCTCCGTCTGCGTAACGGAAGCGACGGCCTGACCCCTTTCAGGTCCGGCTGCATAAAAAGATAAGTTTAAGGAATGAAGCTACTAAAATATTTATGCTGTATAGGTTTATGCCTGTTGATGTTCATGCCACGGCAGGCACAGGCTGAAGAAACCCAAGAAATAGATGTGTACGAAATCGTTTTCGGCCACATCGAAGACGCATACGAATGGCATATCACAGACATCGGAGATGCCTCCATACGCATCCCCTTGCCCGTGATTGTGAAAAGCTCTTCCGGTTGGCATATATTTTCTTCTGCCCGTCTGAGAAATCAAGCCCGATACGAAGGATTATACATCGCACCGGATGGCGAATACAAAAATAAAATCGTAGAAAAAGACGCCACGGGAGAAGAAATCCGTCCGTTCGACATCTCCATCACCAAAAACGTGCTGGCACTGTTCGTCAACAGCGCCATATTGGTGGCCATCATGCTGGGATGTGCGCGTTGGTACAAGCGTCACGAAGTGAGCGAAGGGGCACCTAAAGGCGGTGTGGGCATGATAGAGGCTCTGGTGGTCATGATAAACGATGAAGTCATCAAAGGATGTATCGGGGAAGACTACCGGAGATACGCTCCCTACTTGCTGACCGCGTTCTTTTTCGTTCTGGTTAACAACCTGATGGGTATTCTTCCAATCTTTCCGGGAGGAGCTAACGTCACGGGAAACATTGCCATTACATTGGTATTGGCATTGTGCACCTTTCTCTTCACCAACATCTGCGGAACAAAAGCCTATTGGAAGGATATCTTTTGGCCGAAAGTCCCCTTATGGTTGAAAGTTCCCGTGCCTCTCATGCCTATGATTGAGCTATTCGGGATTTTCACCAAACCATTTGCTTTGATGATCCGTCTGTTTGCCAACATCATGGCCGGGCACGCAGCCATCCTAAGTTTGGTAGCCATTATCTTCATTACGGTGAAGGCAGGTCCGGTCATCAACGGTTCCATGACGGTCATATCCGTACTTTTCGGTATCTTCATGGACATGCTGGAACTTCTTGTAGCCTTCATCCAGGCGTATGTATTCACCATGTTGTCGGCCGTGTTCATCGGACTGTCACGCGTAAAAGAAGAGAATTAAAGGAAAACTATTAGAAAATTAAGTATAACCCTTAAAAACAGAAACATTATGTTATTATCCATTTTATTACAAGCTATCGGAGGTATAGGTCTTACCAAGTTGGGTGCAGCGATTGGCGCTGGTATTGCCGTTTTGGGTGCAGGTATAGGTATCGGACGCATCGGCGGCTCGGCCATGGACGCCATTGCACGACAACCGTCGGAATCCAACAACGTGCGTATGAATATGATCATCGCGGCAGCTTTGATAGAAGGTGTAGCCCTCATCGCCATTGTCGTTTGTCTTTTGACATTGTTCCTCTAAACCGTTGTTGCTTATGGGACTGCTAACCCCGGATCCGGGCACACTGTTCTGGATGGTGATTATATTCGGAATCGTATTCTTCATCTTGGCTAAATACGCATTTCCTGTCATCACCGGAATGGTGGACAAACGGAAACAATACATAGACAGTTCGCTGGAGGCTGCCCGCCAGGCCAACGAGCAGTTGCAGCAGGTAAAAGCCGAAAGCGAAGCACTGCTGGCACGGGCACACGAAGAGCAGACCGCCATACTGAAAGAAGCTTCCGCCACGCGCGACCGCATCATCGCCGAAGCACGCGAACGGGCTCGCACCGAAGCGCGGAAAGCTTTGGATGAAACCCGCCACCAGATAGCTGCGGAAAAAGAAAGCGCCATCAACGACATACGTCGGCAAGTAGCGATACTGTCTGTAGATGTGGCTGAAAAGGTATTGCGTAAAAAACTGTCTGATGATAAGGAACAGCTTGAATTAGTGAACAGACTGTTGGACGAAGTTAAATCAAACAACAACATTGAATAATGGATATAGGAATTATTGCAAGACGTTATGCCCGCGCATTGTTGCTCTTCGCATGCGAGAACGGACACGAAACCTTGGTGTACGAACAGGCCCAACAACTCCTGTTCCAATACAACCAGCTTCCGGAGTTCCGCCATACGATAGAGAATCCGATGGTGAGCCGTACAGAGAAAATAAAGCTCTTGCACAATGCTACCGCCGGAGCGGACACATGCGAAGAGTTGACCAAATTCTTCTATCTGCTACTTGAAAAAAGGCGCGAAAAGCTATTGGCTTTCATCCTGCATTCTTTCTTATTCTTATATCGGAAAAAGAAAAAAATACGTCAGGGAAAACTTGTCACGGCAATGCCGCTACCGGAGGAAACCCTCAACGAGCTGAAAGCGCTCATCCTGAAACGCTATCGGGGACGCACGGTGGAATTCAACACCAAGGTAGACCCCGACATCATCGGTGGCGGCATTCTGGAAATCGGCTATTGGCGAATCGACGCCAGCATAGCCGGACAGTTGAAACGCGTGAAGAAACAGTTCATCGAGAAAAACAGAAGAATCGTATAATGAAAAGGAAACAAGAATATGCCAGATAAGATAAGACCCAGCGAGGTTTCGGAGGTATTGCTCCAACAGCTCAAAGGAATCAACACGTCCATCCAGTTCGACGAAGTGGGCGCGGTGTTGCAGGTCAGCGACGGCGTGGCACGTATTTATGGATTGCTCCATGCCGAGGCCAATGAATTATTGGAATTTGAAAACGGAGTGATGGGAGTGGTGATGAACCTGGAAGAAGACAACGTGGGAGCCGTCCTCTTAGGAGCCACCGACCTCATCAAAGAGGGCATGATTGTGAAACGTACGGGACGCATCGCCTCCATACGGGTCAGCGAGAACATGCTGGGGCGCGTCATCGACCCGTTGGGCGTTCCTTTGGACGGAAGAGGCACCGTAGGAGGGGAACTTTTCGAAATGCCGCTGGAACGCAAAGCTCCCGGAGTCATTTACCGCCAACCGGTATCTGAACCTCTGCAGACAGGCATCAAGGCCATCGACGCCATGATTCCCATCGGACGGGGACAACGCGAATTGATCATCGGCGACCGCCAAACGGGGAAGACCGCGATAGCCATCGACACCAACATCAACCAACGTTCCGCATACGAGG
>ERZ772863.1688-NODE-1688-length-18050-cov-53.982106_pt1 | contig 18050 bp, 9 predicted proteins | sample MGYA00512134_ERZ772863 | MGnify/ENA primary metagenome ERZ772863 (study PRJEB29015, sample SAMEA2737659) | human gut metagenome | biome: human gut; feature: human-associated habitat; material: faeces | place: China | collected 2012 ...
AAACATTGAGCCTTTACGAACATCAGAGTTCCTATAACCCGAATATGCCGCTCCGTGGATTTTTGTATTATGCGGATCTGTACCGGAAACTGATTCACCGTTCCGAGCGGCTGTACAGCAAGCATCTGTTGAAAATCCCACGCCCCCACTACATTGTATTTTACAATGGAAGTGAAAAGGACATGGCGGAAGAACGAAGGACTCTGCGGTTATCGGATGCCTTTGAAACAGATACCGGAGCTGGTGAATATGAATGGACAGCCACAATGATCAACATAAACAGTGGAAAAAATCAGTCCATCATGGACAGTTGCCACGTTTTATATGAATACGCGGTCTTTGTTGCAAAGATCAAAAGATACCGGGAGTCCATGGAATTAAAAGAAGCCATTGATCTTGCCGTCAGGGAATGCATAGAGGAAAATATTCTCAGAGATTTTTTGGAACAGCATCGCAGGGAGGTGTGTGATATGTGTCTTACTGAATTTGATGAAAAGAAATATGAAGATGTCCTCCGCGAGGAAGGCCGGGAGGAAGGACTAGCAGAAGGGATTGAAAAAGGTCTAGCAAAAGGTCGTTCTGAAGAACGGAAAACCTTGCTTGAGATCGTCCAAAAGCTGAAAGAAGGAAAAACTCCGGAACAGTTAGTTGCAGATGGAATGGAAAAAGAATCTGTGGATTCTGCTATCACGTTAAGAAAGCTTCTATAATCTGTAATAACCCATATTCTATATAAAACAAAGAGTTATAAAGAAAAAGGTCTTGCGGAAGAACTAAAAAAGAATATTCCGAGGAACGGAAAACTTTACTTGCGATCACTCAAAAGTGTCAGTATTCGATTTATTGCTGAATGCTGGCGCTTTTTGTATTACATATTCCGTTTTGTACTGTTGCCGAAATTTGATATTCTACGTTATAAGTGGTTCCTCATTTTTGTCACTTGCCAGTCTCTTATATGTTGATTACGTGTTACTTGTAGCAATAATTTTGCATCAACTGCTGTTTACAAATCCAGTATTTCCAACACTTCCGTGGAAAATACCATGCGTATTTCCGGTTAAGGTAACTTACAAGACTTCTACAAAGAAGAATGCTAAGGCAAAGACAAAGAAACTTACTTACACAATGAAAGTTGCTAAGGCAAGCGTTGCTTTATCTGGAGATTCAGCAGTAGCAGTTGGAAGCACAACTAAGTTAACAACAACTAAGAAGGCTTCTTCAAGAGCTAAGATCACTTACACATCCAGTGATGAAACAATCGCAACAGTTTCTGAAGACGGAACTGTAAAGGGTGTTAAGGCTGGTAAGGCTACAATCAAAGCTACACTTAAGATTGGTAAAGATACAGCTACCGCTACTCAGGAAGTAGAAGTAAAGAAATACGTTCTTAAGTCTGTAGCACAGACTAAGGCAGATACTTTTGAGACATCTGTAACAGGTGCTACAAAAGAGATCAAGGCTTCTGAAATTACAGTTAAGAATACAGAGAACAATGTTATCGTTCCTGTTAAGTCTGTATCTGTAGACAGCAAGGATGCAACAAAGGTTACATTCACAACATTTGCTGGATTAACAGATGGAAAGACTTATGATGTAACACTTGACGGAACAACAAAGCAGGTTGTTGTATCTAATGGTAAAGTTGCATCTGTAAACGTTAATAAACTCACTGTTCCGGTTGCAACCGAGACAGAGATCAAATTAGTTTCTAAGGATGCTAATGGTGTTGTTCTTGATGAGTCTGCTTATGGATCACAGGATGCTTCCAAGTATGACTTCTCTCTTACAACAAACAATGGTTATGTAAACGGTTCTAAGTTATACTTAAATAAGATTGGTGACACTGCTACAGCAGAGGTTACTTACAAGTCTGGAAAATATGGTACTGATGGTAAGCCAGAAGGAAACATTACATCTGGAAAACTTACAATTACAGCTGTAGATCAAACTGCTGTTAATAATTTTAATGTAAAGGTATCTGAGTTAACAGCAAAGAAGTTTGACAAAATTGATGCAAACGCACAGCTTGCTGTTGATGATGCTACAGTAAAATATGCATATTTCCAGATCAAAGATGCTGACGGAAATGAAATTTCTAATTACTATGATTATACAGTAGAGTCCAGTGATAAGAGTGTCTTAATGCTTGGCGATACAACTCTCGATAGTGATAAGAAAGTGGTTGTTACACCTGTAAAGGCTGGTACTGCTTATATTTTAATTAAAAAAGATGATAAGATTGTAAGCTCTGTAGCAATTACTGTTGTTGCTAAGAGAGAAGTTGCAACAATGGATGTTGATAAAACATCTGCTACACTTTCAAATTCTGCTGCATTACAGCAGGACGTAACTGTAACTGCATCTTTCAAGGATCAGTATGCAAAAGATATCAAAGTTGCTAGTTCATCTCTGAAAGTTACTTGCCTTAGCACAACTGCGAAGAATGTAAAAGCATCTGATATTACAGATTCTGGTGATGGTGTATTCTTTGATATTGATTCTGCTACAGCATCAAACAAAATTAAAGTTAACTTCTATGCATGGGATCGTACTGTTACTATTCCAGAAGGAACATATCAGTATAAGATTGCATACATGAAAGATGGAAAAGAAGTTTGTGCAAGAGTTGTAACAATTACAATTCAGCAGCCTAAAAATCCTTCTCAGGGAACTGAGTCTTTTGCTTTAGACGTAAATAAAACAGAAATTGATAACCTTGTAGATAATGATCATAATACTCCAGCTGATTATGTTATCACTGCCAGTGTAAATCAGATGATCAATGGTGTCGCAAATCAGACTCTTTCTAGAGGAACAGAACTTAAAGACAATACAACAGAGGTTAAGTCTATTACATATAAGTTAGAAGATAAGGATGGAAAAGATGTGTCTGCTAACACAGGATGTGATATCACTATGGGTCGTAATACAATGACAGTACAAACAGTTTCTTTTTCCGCATTTACTGCTGAAAAGAACTTTGGTGCTGGTACTTACAAGATCACAGCAACTGTTAAGACTGGTAAGAAGACAGAAAGCGATTCTACTAAGTGGGTTACAAAGACATTCACTACTACATTTACTGTTAAGGATACACAGCCAACAGGTGATATGAGTCTTGAAAAAGATTCAATTGATCGTGTTAGCGATTCAGAAGCTCTTGTAAAAGCTGCAGTTAAGCTTGTATATGGTGATCATACTTATGGAGTAGATGATGAGAATATGTCAATTGTATCTGTAGAGGGTATTACTAATACAGGTGCTAAACTTGACAAGGATCACACCGCGATTTCTAGCAGTGTTAAGTCTGTAACAATCAAGAAGATCACATTTACAGTTGATTCAGGTGCTTATAAGGTTGACATTACAAAGGATATTTCTTCTAATCCATATGTAATTTCATTCAAGTAATTGAGTCTATTAAAGAGGTTGCTTCGGCAACCTCTTTTTTTATCACAGAAATATAGCTCTCCACCCAATTGGCAGAGAGCTATATTTTACTATTTACTATTTCACAGATGTTATAATAACTTAGATCAAATAATTTCTATATTATTTTGCTGTAATAACACCAGGTACAGCAACTTCAACATTCATTGAGATGCCATCTGCTACTGTTACAGTAACTTCCAGTTTAGAAATATTGAAATCATGACCTTTAACCTTGGTATCCTTTGTCTTAAACTCGGTACCATCATTAAGTTTTCCTTCAACCTTAGAAATTACTAATGTTTTAGCACCTTCTGGAGCATCTTTTGCATTACTATAAACATCATCTCCATAAGTTACAACTAAAGCAGCTTTTAATGCAGCTTCAACAGTATCCTCTGTCGGCTCAACTGAATTATGCTTAACTTCAGCAGATGCCTTAGTCTGAGTATCTGTTACTGTAAAGCTAGAAGTAATAGTTACATCATTATTCTTTGTATCTTTGCATGTAGCAGTTACAGTATAAGTACCAGCTCCAAGATTCTTTGTAGCTGTTCCGTTAGTAACATCTACAAGTTTGATATTTAAATTAGAACCTGTAATGTTCGCATCACCATAGTTATTATCAACTCCGAATGCTGCTCCTGTAATAACCTTTCCATTGTCCTTACCAAAAACAACTGTTCCATCAGATTTCTTTACAGTATAAGTTACACTCTGTACTGCGTTCAAATCAACACCGTTTGAACGTCCCATTAACTGAGCAGTAATGATTTTGCTATCTTTATTATCATTATCAACTTTAACATCTACAGAAGATTTGTCAAGATCAAGGCGATATGAATCAACTGCAGAACCAGGTTTCTGAACATTAACAGTAAGAGTCTTAGCTACAATTTCCTTATTATCTTTTGTATAAGCTACCTTGTATACATAAGCTCCTGTTTTAGAAGCATCAAATGCTGAACCTGTAACAACAACTGCTTTCTTGCTTGCATCAAATGCTACAGCGGTCTCATTCTTAACAGGACCACTTAAATAAGATACATGTACATTTGAGTAATTGCTTGCAGCTACCTCATCACCATACTGATCCTTTACCTTAACACTTACTGTCTTAGCAGCTACAGTCTTTGATGTAGAAGCATCTACGCTATACTTATCTAACTCAAGAGTAGCAGCTTCTCTACCAGCAGTAACATCAATTGCTACAGAGTTTACAATTTTACCATCCTTATCTTTAAATAAGATATATGCTGTACCCTGCTTAACAGGAGTAAGACCAACGCTCTTGCTTGAGATAGTATTGCTTGCAAGCATTAAAACTGTCTTGTCTGAAGATTCTACAGTATAATCATACTTAGAAACCTCTGTTCCTGTTGCATCCTTGATCATAAAGTATGCATATTTGCCAGTTTCTCCGGCAGCAATCTTATTAGTATCTTTTGCCTTATCAAACTTCTTGTTTGCGCCATCAATTCTTACTTTGAAATCATTGATAGCTGACTGATCTGCAGCAGTAATTGTCACCTTGTTAGGACCAATATTGCCTTCAGCCTTACCATTCTGGTCATACTTTCCAGTCTTGTACTCGATAGTTGCTTCAGCAGTATCGCCAATCTTGTTTAAGTATAACTTAGAACCAGTTGTATATCCGTTACCTTTTGTATCAATTGTAAAGTTATAACTGTTATCAGTATCACCATATTTAAGTTCTTTTATGATAACACCATTAGCATCTTTGGAAACCAACTTAATTTCTGTCTCAGTAGCATATGGGATTGTAGCTTTATCAAGTGCGATAGAAGCAACCTTTCCATCAGAAGCTACGAATGTCTTTGTGATTCCATCAAGAGTCACATCATATGTAGCTGCATCCTTTAACTCACTGAACAGAGTTAATGTAACCTTAGAAGCGTCCTTAGAATCAACTGTTACCTTAGATACTGGGTAAACAACGTTTGTTGCTTCACTCTTTACTGTGAAATCAGAAGCCTTAAGGTTCTTTGTATCACCAGCGACAGTAGCTGTAAGCTCTGTTAACTTGTTCTGTGCTACTGTAGAAAGAACATAGTTCTTTACTTCTACTTCCTTAGTAGCTGTAGCTGTATCTTTACCAATTGTAAGCTTAGCTGTGATTGTAGCCTTACCAGCCTTAACACCCTTTACAGTTCCGTCTTCAGAAACTGTTGCGATTGTTTCATCACTGGATGTGTAAGTGATCTTAGCTCTTGAAGAAGCCTTCTTAGTTGTTGTTAACTTAGTTGTGCTTCCAACTGCTACTGCTGAATCTCCAGATAAAGCAACGCTTGCCTTAGCAACTTTCATTGTGTAAGTAAGTTTCTTTGTCTTTGCCTTAGCATTCTTCTTTGTAGAAGTCTTGTAAGTTACCTTAACCGTAACTTTAGCGGTACCTGGCTTAACACCTGTAACCTTGATCTTCTTTGCTGCTGTCTTCTTAACTTTTGCAACAGACTTCTTGTTGCTTGTTGCAGTTACTTTAACAGACTTCCAAGACTTTGGAGTTTTAACTGTAACTGTCTTGTAGCCCTCAGAATAAACTGTGGCTTTTTTTGCGCTAAGCTTTGCTGTAGAAGCTGCCTGTGCGTTTGTAGCAGGAACTGCTGTTACAACCATAGCTGCAGCGAGAGCAAAAGCTAACACTTTTTTGCTTGATTTCATGTTTTTTCCTCTCTTTCTTTTTGACTAACTTCCATCTCTTCTACTCGTTTAACCCTGCACGTTTAAGTTCCTTCATCTTCTCTTCCAAACCGCTGCGGACGATTTTTCCAGTCCAATGTTCTCGCTAATTGCCTCCACTGACCTTCCTCGGTCTTACTGTTAAGTCCATCGTCAGTTTCATCTACAGACACACAAATCATAAATGACCAGAAACTTTCGTACATCAGACGTCGGCGTAGAGTGTGATATCAACGTTGATTGTCCAGCATCAAGATCAGCAAGCTGAGGTTCCGATGACTTATATTTCTAATATGTATCTGTAATTGTAAGGTCTGTCTGGAACAAGTTCCAGTTTCCATAGCCTCGATAGTAGTTCATCACTTGTCGTACTATTTATAGTACTCTTTTAACTACTCTACGTGACAATCATACACCAAGTATTGTATCTTTGCAACACCAAAATTACATTTTATTGAAAAAATTCTTTAATATTTTCTTAAGCATTTAAGAGTTTTTTCACTTTTTTCTATTATTAAAACTATTTCACGCGTAGTTCGAGTGAAACTACGCGTGAAGATAAACAATTCTATTTAAAGTAAGCAATTCCGGATTCGAAGATCTTCATATCCTGCTCTCCGTAGATGTTCATGGCAACGGCCTCACCACGGCGCTCGCTGTGTGCCATCTTTCCGAGTACACGTCCATCCGGACTGGTGATACCCTCGATCGCCATGTACGAACCATTGACATTCCACTCTTCATCCATGGTTGGCTCGCCGGCTTCATTGACATACTGGGTGGCAACCTGTCCGTTTGCAAAAAGCTTGTCCAGCCATTCCTTCGGAGCTACGAAACGTCCCTCTCCATGGGATGCCGGGTTGCAGTATGTTGCACCAAGCTTTGCCTGCTGCAGCCATGGGGATTTGTTTGTCACAACCTTGGTATATACCATCTTGCTGATGTGGCGGTTGATGGTGTTGTAGGTCAGTGTCGGGGAATCCGCACTCTGCGCCTGAATCTGTCCGTAAGGAACAAGTCCCAGTTTGATCAGTGCCTGGAATCCGTTGCAGATACCAAGTGCCAGTCCGTCACGTTCTGACAGCAGTCTGCTTACTGCCTCGGTCATCTTTGCATTCCGGAATGCCGTTGCAAAGAACTTTGCAGATCCTTCCGGTTCATCTCCTGCGGAAAAGCCGCCCGGGAACATGATGATCTGTGACTGATCGATTGCCTTGACAAATTCATCGACAGAATCACGGATGTCTGCTGCACTCAGATTCTTGAATACTTTTACAATTGTATTGGCACCTGCACGCTCAAACGCTTTCGCACTGTCGTACTCACAGTTTGTTCCAGGGAATACCGGAATGAATACGGTCGGCTTTGCGACTTTGTTTCTGCATACATAGATGTTCTTTGTATCGTATACGTCACTCTGTACTTTTTCTTTATCCTCGGTTGCGCGGGTTGGGAATACACGCTCGAGTGTTCCCTGCCATGCATCAAGTGCCTCATCCATGGAAAGAGCCATGTCTTTGTATACGAATTTCTGTGCGTCGTTCACTTCTCCGATAACGATTGCGGATGCTTCTTTTATAATAGGAAGAAACTCTTCTTTTACTTCTGCAACAATATTACCGAATCCCGGTGCAAATAAGGTTTCTGCAGTCACATCATCGGCGATGGTTACACCTAATTTGTTACCGAATGCCATCTTGCTGACTGCTGCTGCCAGACCTTTTCCGTCCAGTGCATAGGCACTGCGGATTGCTCCCTTGCCGATCAGCTCATGAATCTTGTCATACAGTTTCATCACCTGCTCATATACCGGCAGATCATACGTGTTCTTTTCGATCGTAAAGAGTACCAGCTTATCTCCTGCTTCTTTCAGTTCCGGTGTGATGACATCTTTTTCTCTTGCCACATCGACTGCAAAAGAAACCAGTGTCGGAGGCACGTCAATATCGTTGAAGGTTCCGGACATGGAATCTTTTCCACCGATGGATGGCAGACCAAAACCGATCTGTGCATCAAATGCACCGAGCAGTGCTGCAAACGGCTGACTCCATCTCTTTGGATCTTCACTCATTCTGCGGAAATACTCCTGGAAGGTGAAGCGTACTTTCTTGTAGTCACCACCGGCGGTCACGATACGGGAAAGGGATTCCAGTACGGCATATACCGATCCGTGGTATGGACTCCAGGAGGATAAGTACGGATCAAATCCGTAGGACATCATGGTTACGGTATCGCATTTTCCTTTCAGAACCGGAAGTTTGGCAACCATGCTCTGTGTCTCGGTCAGCTGATAGCGGCCGCCGTATGGCATGTAGACACTTCCCGCACCGATGGAACCGTCAAACATCTCGACAAGTCCCTTCTGGGAACATACATTAAGATCCGCAAGCATGGCAAGCCATGCTGATTTGTTGTCGTTTTTCTGTAATGCATCTGCAACTTTCGGAAGTTCGATCTTTTTAAAGAAGTTGTCTTCCTCTTTTGGCATCTCGACTTCGACATCTGCTTCCTGATGCGCACCGTTGGTATCGAGGAATGCACGGGAAATATTGACAATGTCTTTTCCTCTCCACTCTAAGATCAGTCTCGGCTCCTCGGTAACAACTGCCACCTCGATTGCTTCAAGGTTTTCTTCTTTTGCATAAGCAAGGAACTGCTCGACATCCTGCGGAGCGACAACGACTGCCATACGCTCCTGGGACTCGGAGATTGCAATCTCCGTTCCATCCAGACCGGCATATTTCTTCGGTACTTTATCCAGATTCACGCGCAGTCCGTCTGCAAGCTCACCGATGGCTACCGATACACCGCCGGCACCGAAATCGTTACATTTTTTGATAATATGGCTGACTTCTTCTCTGCGGAACAGGCGCTGCAGTTTACGCTCAGTCGGTGCATTACCTTTCTGTACCTCGGCACCACATACAGACGTAGACTGTGTGTTATGTGCCTTGGAAGATCCGGTTGCTCCACCGATACCGTCACGTCCGGTACGTCCGCCCAGAAGGATAATCTTATCTCCCGGATCAGAGGTCAGTCTCTGTACGGCACGTCTCGGTGCGGCACCCATGACAGCACCGATCTCCATACGTTTTGCTACATAATCCGGATGGTAAACTTCTTTGACATATCCGGTTGCCAGTCCGATCTGGTTTCCATAAGAGCTGTAACCTCTGGCTGCCTCGCGCACGATCTTTTTCTGTGGCAGCTTACCCTCAATCGTATCTTTTACGGATACGGTTGGATCTGCGGCTCCGGTCACACGCATTGCCTGATACACATAAGTTCTTCCGGAAAGCGGATCACGGATGGCTCCGCCTAAACAGGTAGCAGCACCACCGAACGGCTCAATCTCGGTCGGATGGTTATGTGTCTCGTTCTTAAAGTTTACAAGCCACTCCTCTGTCTTTCCATCTACTTCCACCGGTACCACGATGGAACATGCATTGATCTCGTCAGATTCTTCCTGATCTGCAAGTTTTCCTTCTTTTTTCAGACGTTTCATGGCAAGCAGTGCCAGATCCATCAGGCAGACAAACTTGTCATCGCGTCCCGCATACAGTTTCTTGTGGGTATCAAGATATTCTTCGTAAGTCTTTTTGATTGGTGCCTGGTAAAATCCTTCATCAAACTTCACATTTTTAAGTTCTGTCGAAAAGGTGGTATGACGGCAATGGTCACTCCAGTAAGTATCAAGCACGCGAATCTCTGTCACGGACGGATTCCGCTTCTCGGTATTTTTGAAGTAATTCTGGATATGTAAGAAATCCTTAAAGGTCATGGCAAGATTTAAAGAGCTGTACAGTTCCTTTAAGTGTGCTTCTGCCATGTCGATAAATCCGTCGAAAACTGCCACGTCTGCCGGCTCATCGAAATTCTGTACGAGGGTATCCGGCTTGTCCATACCGGTCTCACGGGAATCTACCGGATTGATACAATACTTTTTGATCGCCTCTAACTCATCCTCTGTGATGTCACCCTTGATCACATAGGTCGTCGCGCTGCGGATGATCGGCTCCTCATCCTCATTTAAAAGCTTCACGCACTGCTCTGCGGAATCCGCTCTCTGGTCGAACTGTCCCGGCAGGAATTCTACGGAAAATACGTTTCCGCCTTCTGCGTCAAAGTTCTCCTCATAAATATCATCCACTGGTGGCTCGGAAAATACCGTCTGCAATGCCTTCTGGTAAGTGGCATCCGATACATTTTCCACATCATAACGGATCAGAACACGCACCTGATCTGCAGCGATTCCGAGATAATGCTTTACCTCATGTTTTAATTCTTTTGCCTTTACGGCAAAATCCGGTTTCTTTTCTACGTACACACGACGTACATTGCCCATTGGATTTACCTCCTTCTTTTGCGAAACGGAATGCCCCCTGTATTCGGGGGCATTCTATTGATCTTTATGTTATTGTATCATGGGTTGACAATTAAGTAAAATTAATATCGCTTACGATATCTATTACCTGTTCTTATGAAATTACTGTACGGTAATTGCACTGTCCGTTACAACGCCCGGAGTGTCCGGTTCCGGCTGATCCGGCTGATCGGTACCCGGGTTTGGATTTACAAAATTAATCTTTACTTTCAGCTTTCTGGATTTATTTCCTGCCGTATCTTTGACATATACGGTCACACTATAAGTTCCATAGGTTCCTCTTTCCATAGCGGTAACTGCCTTATGTGCTTCTCTGGCATCCACGAAAACATATTTTGACGCAAGTTTTTTGCCCAGATCTTTTGCCACTACATCTGCCTTAATTGCAGAAACCAGTTTTTCTTTGGAAACGGCTTTATTGTAGGTCAGTGTCTTTCGCTTCAGGCTGATGGATGGCGCTTTCGTGTCTTTTACGGTAATTACGATACTCTTCTGAGTCTTATTTCCCTTGGCATCTTTTGCGGTGTATGTAATCTTATATTTTCCGGTCTTTGCCGCATTGACTTTTCCGGAAACGGTAAATTTAAGGGTCTTTCCTCTGTAATCAGAAGCTTTCACTCCCTTTTTGAGGTCTACTTTACGATTGGTTCTCTCGATGGTTTTATTCGCGATTCCCTTAATCGTCGGACGGAGTTTCAGCCATGGATTTCTCGGATCCGGATCGGTTGGGTCCCATCCGCGGTACGGACTGTTTACATCAATACGGATCGGGGTAGGTTTGCCCAGCGGTCCCGGATCTTTGCTGTCATAGATGGTTACTTTGGTTCCTACCGGGCAGTTGTCATAGATCCACTTGGCATCTTCCACATTCAGACGGACACATCCGTGGGATGCCGTCTGTCCCAGACGGTTATAAGAATTGTATGCCAGCTTGCTCGGGTCCTGTGAACTGTAAAACACAGAGTGGAACAGCACACCACCGTGAATACGGCTGCAATACTGTCCGTACACACCGCCCATAAGTGTATGCCAGCGGTATTTTGCCGGAATCGAAAATGTTCCTGTCGGGGTGGCATTGTTGACACCGACCGAGCAGGCAAATGCTTTGACCGGTTTGGTATATTTGCCTTTGGAATCAAGTGCATATACGGTCACACAGTTCTGCTGACGATTGATTTTAATGTAATATGGCAGTTTTGCTGCCTGAGTTGTAACGGGTGTTCCTGCGAACACAAGCAGCATGAGTGCCGCCATCAATCCGCATAAAGTTTTCAAAATTCCCTTTTTCATGATAATCTCCTTTTCTCTCCTTTGTGAAAGGTATATAATATATCCTATACTATACTATACTATACTATACTACTGAGGATATGATCGATGGATATCAATTATGAATTATACAAGGTTTTCTATTATGTTGCAAGCTCTCTCTCATTTTCGGATGCAAGTAAGAAGCTTTTTATCTCCCAGTCAGCGGTAAGCCAGTCTATCAAAACACTGGAACGCAAGCTGGGACAGCCGCTTTTTATCCGCAGCACAAAAAAAGTGCAGCTGACTCCTGCCGGTGCTCTGCTGCTAAAACATGTGGAGCCTGCCATGAATCTGATTTCCCGTGGGGAAAGCCAGCTTTTAGAATCCGGCTCTCTGGGCCTGGGACAGCTGCATATCGGTGCCAGCGACACGATCTGCCGCTATTTTCTGCTGCCGTATCTGCAGAAATTCCATCGGAAATTCCCGGATGTTCCGATTAAAATCACCAATGCCAGCTCGATGGGCTGTGTAGACCTGTTAGAGCAACGCCGGGTAGATCTGATTATCACAAATTTTCCAAACCCGCATCTGAATCCTTCCTATATTCAGAAAACGGTTGGCTCTTTCTCGGATGTGTTCGTCGCCAATCCGGCATATTTTGATCTGGCGGACCGCATCGTTCCTTTCTCGGAGCTTGGCACCTATCCGCTCATGATGTTAGACCGCAAGAGCACAACGAGTGAGTTTCTGCACCACATTTTCCTGCAGCATCAGCTGGAACTGCTGCCTCAGGTAGAGCTCAGCAGCAACGATCTGCTCATTGACATGGCCCGCATCGGTCTTGGAATTGCTTTTATCCCGGATTTTTGTCTGAAACACAAGCCGGAGGATCTCTTTCTCGTCCACACGCAGGAAACGATCCCGCAGCGGCAGCTGGTGGCTTCGTTAAACCCTACCCTTCCGGTTTCTGCCTCCACCGAAGAGTTTTTAAAGCTCCTCCCGGACGTCTGACCAGAACCGGCTCACTTCTTCCCGCAGCTGCGGCAGACCACAGACGCTTCTCTTTTCCCATTCTCTCGGAAAAAGCGCTCCGTATTCGCGCTGCAGGAAACGTTCATCCAGCAGAAGGATCACGCCGCGGTCCTCGCTGGTCCGGATCACGCGCCCTGCTGCCTGCAGGACTTTGTTCATTCCCGGATAGCGGAACGCATAGTCAAATCCGGACAATCCCCGCTCATCATAATAATTCTTTAAAATTTCACGCTCATCGCTGACCTGCGGAAGTCCGGTTCCCACGATGATGGCACCGATCAGCCGATCGTTTTTCAGATCAATGCCTTCCCCGAAAATTCCACCCATCACACAGAACGCAACGAGTGTCCCCTGGCGCTCTTTTTCAAATTCTTCCAAAAACGCTTCTCTTTCGTGTTCTTTCATATTACTATGCTGCATCAGAATCTCGCACGAATCGGCCGCCTTCCCGGCAAAGACCTCATATACATCCTGCATCAGCCGGTAAGACGGGAAAAACACCATGTAATTTCCCTGCTGTGCTTCTGTGACTGCACCGATATAGTCCGCGATTTTTTCGTATTCTTTTCTGTTCCTCCGCGTATATTTTGTGCTCACATCCCGGCCAAATGCGAGAAGTCTCTGTGTCTGGGCAAACGTACTCTGCGCATAAATGGCATAGTTATCCTCGTCCGTGGAAAGTAGCCGCTTGTAGTATCCGATCGGCAGGAGCGTTGCGGAGAAAAAGATCGTGGAATTGCTTTTATCGATGCATTTCTGCAGATTGACCGACGGATCTACGCAAAAGAGCCGGATCCGGAATTTTCCTTCCTCCGTCATCTGGCTGTAGATCACGTAATGGTCATCCACCAGATCATAGATATTCAGGAAATTGCGCAGCGCAAAGTAAAAATCCAGCACCGTTTTCTTCTCCGGAAATTCCCGCGGTTTTTCCAAAAACTCATCCATCTGGGAGGCCAGCCTCATAAGGTGGAAGGTCAACGTTCCCACACTGTCCAGAATCTGGTAGTGCTCACACTCACGTTTCATTTCCAGCATGGCTTTGTTGCATTTGTCCAGGATACGGCAGATCGTACGGCTGTGCGCTTTCATGATCCGCTTCACTGCAAGCACGTCTTCTTTGTACAGATCGGCACTGTACATCTCCCTGCTGCGATCCACGAGGTTATGTGCCTCATCCACCAGGAACAGATAGTCTCCCTTTATCCCCTCCTGAAAAAAGCGTTTCAGATATACATTCGGATCGAATACGTAATTGTAATCACAGACAATATTGTCCGCCCAGGTTGCCACATCCAGACTCATCTCAAACGGGCACACCTGATATTCTTTCGCCTGCGCTAAAACTTCCTCTCTGGTAAACAGGTTGGATTTCTGCAAGAGATCAAACACCGCATCGTTCACCCGGTCAAAATGTCCCTTTGCATATGGACAGTTTACCGGGTTGCAGTCCATCTCTTCACACAGGCAGAGTTTTTCTTTTGCTGTAATCTGGATCACTTTGGCACGATAGCCCTGTTCTTCCAGCAGTGCGAACGTTTCTTTTGCCACAGTTGCTGTGATGGTCTTTGCCGTGAGATAAAAGATCCGGTCTGCCAGCCCTTCTCCCACTGCTTTTACCGCCGGAAAGATTGTGGAAATTGTTTTGCCCACACCGGTCGGTGCTTCGATAAACAGATTCTTTCCCCGCAAAATTGTACGATAAACATCTGCAACCAGCTTCTTTTGCCCTTCCCGGTACGGAAATGGAAACTCCAGTCCATGAATGCTCTCCTGCCGCTGTTTTTTCCATGCAATCTGCCAGTCCGCCCATTTCCGATAATCTTCGATCAGATGGCCAAACCACACGGTCAGTGTCTCATAATCGAAAATTTCCCGGAAATACCGAATTTCTTCCGTATCCAGATTGCAGTAGGTCATCTGCACCCCGATCCGCTCCAGACGGTTTTGTTTCGCATAGATATACGCATAGCACATTGCCTGGGCTTTATGCACGTAGACCGGCTGTTCCATTGCCGCAACGTTTCTATATACACCCTTGATCTCATCGATGAAGCTGATTTCTTCTTCCGGAGGGATTTCCGCCGCAAACTCCATCTCCGGTTGCAGCACAGACTCCGTCGCAGCCGGCAGATCCGGCTGAAATTTTCCATAGACGATTCCGTCTGCACGTCCTTCCACGACCAGTACGTAATCGTTGGCTTTCCATTCAATTTTCAGCGGTACTTCCGCCTGGTAGGAGGTGTCCATGCTTTTTTGAATTTTCCGGTGGATACGGCTGCCTTCCATCATGGCCTCTGCACTCGCCAGCTTTCCGGCACGATTATCGATATCTCCTGCCCGGAAAATAAACTCTACCAGATTTCTCACAGATATATGTAATTCCTGCATGTACACTTCCTTTCTCCCGCGGGTATTTTCCTGTTGTATGAAGCGGGTTTTTATTTGTTCCATTATTTTACAATAAAAAGCCCCGCTCCGGAATACGGAGCGGGACTTAAAGTTCCATAGTCACGATATTATAATTGTATTATGCCACTGCAAATTTAGCAACTACGTTTTCGAAATTTTCATTCTTTCCACCGTAGCAAACCTGAAGATTCTTTTTTACACCAAGTCCAATCATACCAAGCAATGACTTTGCATCAATGAATGTTCTGTCACATTTTACATCAATATCAAAATCACAACCACCCGCTGCACGTACAAAATCCTTAACTTCATCCATATCTGATAACCGAATTACTTTAACAGTTTCATACATAATCCAACACCTCTTTCTACCTTTAAACAACATACTTTTATTATCATCCCCAAGTTTAGAAAAGATTATGCCACTTTTTTTCTCATCTGTCAAAGTTGTGCAAACTTCGCATTTCTCCGGTTTTTCCTGCATAATGACGGTAATCGCGCAACCGTTTCCATCAGATTCTTACCGTTTTTTTTCGTGTATTTATATTTATACCTGCTATCTTATGCAATTTCTCCAAAAAATTGCCTTTCCAATGACCAAAACAAGCATTTTTTGATGAAAACTATTTTTATCAAAGTGGTTTCCCACTTTTTTTCAGAATATCCACATATAATTCTCCGATCGGACTGACCTTTATCCCCTTGTGCCGGATATAGCCGATCCGCATCTTTTCGCTCTCTGCCAGCGGCACTGCCGCATAATCATTACCGTTTAATTCTTCACAGATAATCCCGGAACAGAGTGTATAACCATTCAGACCAACCATCAGATTCAGCATGGTCGCCCGGTCATCCGCATGGATCATCTTCTTATATTCATAGGTACTTTTCATCTCTTCGGCAAAATAAAAGGAATTATTTTTCCCCTGTTCGAACACCAGACATGGATATTCCTGCAGTTCTTTCATGGAAATTACATCCCTTTGTGCCAGCGGATGTCCTTTCCACAGATATACATAGGTGTCACAGGTAAACAGTTCTTCAAAAATCACATCATTTTCCCTGAAAAGTTTCTGGAGTACTGCTTCATTAAATTTGCTCAGGAAGAGAATTCCCAGCTCACTTTTCATGTTACGCACATTTTCGATTACCTGATTCGTCTGTGTCTCATGCACGGCAAATTCATATTCTTCCATTCCGACAGCCTTGACCACTTCCACAAATGCCTTGACCGCAAAGGTATAATGCTGCATGGACACAGAAAATTTCTTTTTGGATGCAGACGAAATATAACGGGATTCCAGCAAATGATACTGCTCCACGACCTGCTTGGCATATCCGATAAATTCCTCTCCCTCCGGTGTAAGCACGATTCCGCGGTTTGACCGGATAAAAATGGTGATTCCTGTTTCTTCTTCCAGTTCGCGCACAACCGCAGACAGATTGGGCTGTGAGACAAACAGTTTTCGGGATGCTTCGTTCATGGAGCGGCTTTCTGCAATCGTAATTACCTGATGTAACTGCTGTAGGGTCATAGGTCTTACCTCTTTTCCTTAAGCAAATGATCTGTTATATACCGGACAAGGATCTGAAGTATCCATGCAATCACAATGGAACTGCATACCAACACCAGTTCGTAACGCAGACGGCATGTATAAAATGCTGCTCCCTTCATAAATTTTCGTATGGTAACATGTACCAGATACAATTCCAGCGAATGAGCACCAAACCATTCCAGTATTCTTATAACCGGGCGCATAGATAACTGGGAAAAGATCCAGGCAATTCCCGCACAACATGAGATATTAAAAATTCCAGTCACATACCTTGCAAAAATAGGAGATCCACTTGGAAGCATGGTGAGCAAATAGCCGGATAACGCAAAAAGAATCAACCATTTCCAATAACTTTCCCTTTTTTCATAGCTGGATCTGCCATAAAAACAGCCCGCTATAAAAACAGGCAGACGAAGCAAAGCAATATTTACATTTCCAAACACCTCTTTCTCATATAATGCAATTACAAGTGCCAATACGGTAACAGCACTTACCATGGAAATCAGCCGGATCTCTCCATCTATTGCGTCCCGTGCGCTATCCACAATCTGAAAGATATAGGGATAAATCAGATAGCATAACAGCATAAGTCCAATATACCAGTAAAGCCTGTCTCCATTACTGAAAAATGTGATAAATGTGAAGTCTTTTATGGCTTCTCCCCATCCTGTTTTATTTACACAGACATCAAGTAAAATATAAGAGGGTACGGCTACGATGCAATAAGGAATCAGAATTCTTTTTAATCTTCTTATGTAAAAACTTCTAACATCTGATCTTTTTTTCATGGAATAGTATAACCCCAGACCAGAAAAGAATAAAAATGCATCCACACTCGATGATGAAATATATCTCCAAAAGAAGGAAATCCAGCCACTAAAATGATAGGAGTAATAATGACAGTCATCCGTAAAATGAAAAACTATAATCAATATGATGGATATTCCCATTAACGCCCCCCGGTATTGCGAAAGCACGCTGTTATTTGTTTTTTTCATATAATTCTCCTTTATAAAAATTTAATTTAAATTACTATAAATAAAAAAACACCTAAACAGGTGTTTTTAAAGAGCAGGGGATGAGAGAATCGAACTCCCACCAAAGGTTTTGGAGACCCCTATCATACCATTTGACCAATCCCCTATATGAGAAAACAACGTAGACAAGTACGCTGCTAACTTCTTATTCATGAAATGTTTGTACTTTCAAAACTTCATACAGATTTAACCGCTTTTTAATCAAGCCCTCGACCTATTAGTAACAGTCAGCTCCATGTGTTGCCACAC
>ERZ772863.1705-NODE-1705-length-17954-cov-104.807755_pt1 | contig 17954 bp, 14 predicted proteins | sample MGYA00512134_ERZ772863 | MGnify/ENA primary metagenome ERZ772863 (study PRJEB29015, sample SAMEA2737659) | human gut metagenome | biome: human gut; feature: human-associated habitat; material: faeces | place: China | collected 2012 ...
TAAGAAATAAATGTATTTACTTCATTCTGCTCTCGCCTTGCATTATCTTTGCATATAATAATTTCTTCATATTAGCATATCATAAGACAACGACATAGATGAAAGAATTCGTAATATCAGAAGTCAAGGCCGAAACAGCCGTACTCGTGGGACTCATCACGAAGGAACAGGACGAGGCCAAGACCAAGGAGTATCTCGACGAACTGGAATTCCTTGCCGACACCGCCGGCGCCGTCACCGTGAAGAGATTCACGCAGAGAGTGAACGGTCCCAACCAGACTACATACGTGGGCAAGGGAAAGCTCGAGGAGATAAAGCAATATATACTCGACGAGGAAGACGCAGAGAGAGAAATCGGTATGGTGATATTCGACGATGAGCTCTCGGCAAAGCAGATTCGCAACATCGAGAACGAGCTGAAGGTGAAAATCCTCGACCGCACATCCCTCATCCTCGACATCTTCGCCATGCGCGCACAGACCGCCAACGCCAAGACGCAGGTGGAGCTGGCGCAATACCGCTACATGCTGCCACGACTGCAGCGACTATGGACCCACCTCGAACGACAGGGAGGAGGATCTGGTTCGGGAGGCGGAAAGGGAAGCGTGGGACTGCGCGGACCGGGTGAGACGCAGCTCGAGATGGACCGCCGAATCATCCTGCAGCGTATGTCGCTGCTCAAGGAGCGACTCGCCGAGATTGACAAGCAGAAGACCACACAGCGCAAAAACCGCGGCCGCCTCATCCGCGTGGCACTCGTGGGATATACCAACGTGGGAAAGTCTACGCTCATGAACCTCATGTCGAAGAGCGAGGTGTTTGCAGAGAACAAACTCTTCGCCACACTCGACACCACGGTGAGAAAAGTGGTGGTGGAGAACCTGCCGTTCCTGCTCGCCGACACCGTGGGATTCATCCGCAAGCTGCCCACCGACCTCGTTGACTCCTTCAAGAGCACCCTCGACGAGGTGCGCGAGGCCGACCTGCTGCTGCATGTGGTGGACATCAGCCACCCCGACTTCGAGGAGCAGATAAAGGTGGTGGACAAGACTCTCACCGACCTGGGATGCGCCGACAAGCCGTCGATGATAATCTTCAACAAGATAGACGCATACACATGGGTGGAAAAAGAGGCCGACGACCTCACGCCTGCCACAAAGGAGAACATGACCCTCGACGACCTGAAGAAGACCTGGATGGCGAAGATGGGAGACGACTGCCTCTTCATCTCGGCACGCGAGAAGATAAACATTCAGGAGATGAGAGACGTGATATACAAGAGAGTGAGAGAGCTGCACGTGCAGAAATACCCTTACAACGACTTCCTGTATCAGGACTACAGCGAGGAAGAACAAAATTAAAAAGAACCCCATACACCACACACACATCATGCGCACACTCACACCATCAGAGATAAAGCGGCTCGAAGAGAACCGCTGCCACGCTGAAGACTGGCAGAAAATCAACGTGGGAGAGAACTTCTCTGCCGACAGGCTCTACGACGTGCAGTTCATAGGAGAATGCAGCATAGGGTCTAACAGCGACACCGTGACCACGGACATGGGATACGAACTGCCCACCGGAATTCGACACGCACGCATCATAAACTCCACCATCGGAGACAACACCCTCGTGGAGAACGTGAGCGCATTCATCTGCAACGCCGACATCGGCGACAACTGCATCGTCAACAACGTGAGCGTGATACAGACCACCGAAGGCACCACCTTCGGACAGGGAAACACCATCAGCGTGATGAACGAGGCGGGAGAGGGAAACGTGGTGCTCTATTCCGGACTCACAAGTCAGATAGCTGCCCTCACAGTGCTGCCGCCATGCTTGGGCGAACAGTATGACGACGCCGACGCCACCATAGAAGCCCGACGCCAGGCTAAAGACGCCGTGAGGAGAATGGTGATGGAGGAGGTGATGAGCCGGATGCCGAAACGCACGCTGATAGAAGACAACGTGCGCATCACCGACACAATAGAAATCACCAACTCCTGGATAACCCAATGGACAGAGGTGAGAGGAGCGCAGCGCATCAGCGAGACCACGCTGTGGAGCCGGCGGGACAACAGCGTGTTTGTGGGAGCCGGAGCGATAATCGACGGATGCATCGTCACCCTCGGCTCGTCGGTGAGCAACAATGCGATAGCCAAAAACTGCTTCATCGGCGAGAACTCCACGCTGACCGACGGATTCTCAGCCACCGACAGCCTCTTCTTCGCCAACTCATACATGGCCAACGGAGAGGCATGCGCCGCATTCTGCGGACCGTTCAGCGTGAGCCACCACAAGTCAACGCTGCTCATCGGAGGTATGTACTCCTTCTACAACGCCGGTTCGGGAACCAACTTCAGCAACCACGCCTACAAGATGGGACCCATCCACTATGGCATCATGGAGCGCGGAGCCAAGACGGCGAGCGGCGCCCACATCCTATGGCCGGCACATATCGGAGCCTTCACGATGTGTATGGGCAAGATTGCCACACATCCCGACACCTCGTCGCTGCCGTTCTCATACGTCATCGGCGACGGCACCGACACCTACATCGTGCCGGCACGCAACATCGCCACCGTGGGAACCTACCGCGACACCGCAAAATGGCCACGCCGCGACATGCGTCCGCAGGGCAGCCGCCGGAGCATGGTGGACACCGAGTGGCTCAACCCCTCAACGATGACCAAGGTGGTGGAGGCGAAGGTGACGCTCGAAGCCCTGCGCGACCAGAAGGGGGCCAGAGAAGTGTATCAGACCGCCGACGGGTCGCTGATAAAGCGGTCGGCGCTCGAAAAGGGAATATCGCTATACACGCTCGCCATAAAGCTATATCTCAACCGCCATCTGAAGTCGGCCGACGAGGAGGCGGACTACAACACCTCGTTTGACGACACAACGGCGAGCCAGACCTTCGGCAGACCGCTCAGCAGGGGAGCGTCGCTCTTTGCCGACCTCGGCGGAATGCAGATAAGCAACGCCAGCGTGATGCGCATCGTGGACGCCATCACCAGCGGAAACATAGACACCACAGAAGACCTCATGGCAGAGATATGCCGCTACTACGACGGCGGAAGTCTCGACACCGACATCGACAGGAAACTGGCACTGCGTATCGCTGATGCCATCTACGGATGGAACAGTATGGATGCCGACGACCGCCGCCGCCTGATAGACAGCTGTCATGAGGCGCGCCGCGAATGGTATGATATGGTACGCCGCGACGCCGAGCGCGAATACGAACTGGGCGACGTGGACGATGCCACTCTGAACGGATTCCTGGCGAAACTCGAAGAGGAGGAGCCGGCTTAGTGAATCAGAGAGGACAGATTGGGTGGACTTGGTAAGTCTATCATGATATATGAAAAGACTAATTGCCACCAGCCCCCACCTAACCGCTAACCCATCCTAACCTTCCCAAAGGGAAGGAACTGGTTACTCTGCCAATGACATCAGCCCCCACCTAGCCTCCCCCGTAGGGGAGGGACAGATACCATTGGCTGACTGACTGTCATCGGTTTGTCATAAAGCAAGACTAACCTGCATCCACCAGTCTATGACAGTAACAGAGTAACCTGCATCTCCCCTACGGGGGAGAACGAGAGGGGGCTGATGTTCATAGGCTGAGTAATCTGTCCTTTCCCTTGGGGAAGGTTAGGATGGGTTTGAGAACGAGAGGGGGCTGAAGTTCATTGGCAAAGTAACTTGTCCCTTCCCTTGGGGAAGGTTAGGATGGGTTTGAGAACGAGAGGGGGCTGAAGTTCATTGGCAGGGTAACCTGTTCCTTCCCTTGGGGAAGGTTAGGATGGGTTATCCTACAGGGGAGGGACAGATACCCTTGGCATCGACACTCCTTCGATATACGGAGAAACAAAAAAAACAAGAAATAACAAATTATATCCTAAAATAAATATTATGAAATTAAAGTCAATGTTTGTAGCCTGTCTCGCCGTGTTTTCCATCGGCACACAGGCAAAAGATTACAAGTATGTGGCGGTGCCCGGCGACCCTATGCACGCCCGCATCTACACCCTCGACAACGGACTGAAGGTGTATCTCTCGGTGAACAGCGAAACACCGCGCATCCAGACCTACATCGCAGTGCGCACCGGCAGCAGGAACGACCCTGCCGAAACCACCGGACTCGCACACTATCTGGAGCACCTCATGTTTAAGGGAACATCAAAGTTCGGTACCGTAGACGCCGCCAAGGAGAAGCCATACCTCGACGACATCGAGCGCCGCTACGAGCAATACCGCAAGCTCACCGACCCGGCACAGCGCCGGCAGGCATACCACGAAATCGACAGCGTTTCGCAGATTGCCGCAAAGTATTTCATCCCCAACGAATACGACAAGCTCATGTCGTCAATCGGAGCCGAAGGCACCAACGCCTACACCAGCAACGACGTGACATGCTATGTGGAGAACATCCCCTCAAACGAGGTGGAAAACTGGCTCAAGGTGGAGAGCGACCGCTTCCAGAACATGGTGATACGCGGTTTCCACACAGAGCTCGAGGCTGTGTATGAGGAGTATAACATAGGACTGGCAAAGGACAACAACAAGCTCTGGAACTCGCTCCACAAGCTGCTCTATCCCACACACCCATACGGCACCCAGACCACTATCGGCACCCAGCAGCATCTGCAGAACCCTTCGATAACAAACATCAAGAACTACTTCCGCAGCTACTACGTGCCAAACAACGTGGCAATCTGTCTGGCTGGCGACTTCGACCCCGATGTGGTGATAGCACAGATAGACAAGTATTTCGGATCATGGAAGAAAAGCGACAACCTCTCGTTCCCCACCTACGCCCCCGTGGCTCCCATCACATCGCCACGCGACACCACAATCGTGGGACAGGAGGCATCGTGCATGATGCTGGGATGGAAGTTCGACAAGGCTGCATCGCTGCAGTCTGACACCCTCGACGTGATTTCTGAAATGCTCTCAAACGGCATGGCGGGAATCCTCGACCTCAACGTGAACCAGAAGATGAAATGCCAGTATTCCGCCGCATTCTGCAACGGAATGAACGAATACTCTGAGTTCATCCTCTTCGGCCAGCCGATGCCGGGACAGACTCTCGACAGCGTGCGCGACCTGCTCCTCGGTGAGCTCGCCAAGCTCAAGACAGGCGACTTCAGCGACGACCTGCTGCCATCGGTGGTAAACAACATGAAGCTCAACTACAACAACCAGCTCGAGAGCAACCAGTGGAGAGCAAACGAGTTCGTGCAGGCTTTCGTGAACGGAAAAGACTGGAACGACCACGTGACATATCTCGACCGCATCTCACGGATGACAAAGCAGGACATCATGGCATTTGCCAGAAAACACTTCGCCGACAACTACGTGGCAGTGTACAAGAAGGAGGGTGTGGACAACACGCAGAAGAAGATAGACAAACCGCAGATCACCGCCATCCCGTCTAACCGCGACCTGCAGAGCCAGTTCGTTACAGAGATCATCAACTCTAAGGTGGAACCTATCAAACCACGCTTCGTTGACTACGACAAAGACCTCACCAAGGCACAGACCAAGAAGAAGCTCCCCGTGCTCTACGTGAAGAACAAGACCAACGACCTCTTCGTGCTCAGCTATCGCTACGACTTCGGCGAGGAGGCAAACAACATGCTCGCCTATGCTGCCGACTATCTCAGATATCTCGGCACTGACAAGATGACCGCCGAGCAGCTCAAGCAGGAGTTCTACAAGCTGGCATGCGACTACAGCATCAACGTGAATACCGAGAATATGAGCATCACCCTCAACGGTCTGAGCGAGAACATGCCGCAGGCGATGACTCTCTTAGAGAACTTCCTCCAGAACGCCAAGGTGGACAAGGAAGCCTTCGGCCGCTGGGTGGAGAGCGACCTCAAGGCGCGCCAGGATGCCAAGATGAACCAGGAGCAGAACTTCAGGGCTCTCGCCAAATATGCCATGTATGGCCCATACAACACTCAGCGCAACATCCCAAGCAACGAACAGCTGAAGAACCTCGACCCGCAGAAGCTCATCGATATGCTCAAAGACCTGAAGAACTACAAGCACACCGTGCTCTACTACGGACCGATGGAGGTGAAGGACATGGCAAAGGTGGTGGACAAATACCACGCACTGCCCAAGAAATTCAGAGCCGAACCTGAGAGCCGCCCATACAAGATGGAGCTGACTCCTGCCAACGAGGTTGTGATTGCGCCATACAAGGCAAAGAACATCTACATGTATCAGTATCACAACGAGGGCAAGAAGTGGACACCTGAACACGAGGCGATGATAAACATGTTCAACGGATACTTCGGCGGCGGCATGAACACCGTGGTGTTCCAGGAGCTGCGCGAGAGCCGCGGACTGGCATACAGCGCATGGGCAAGCTATATGACACCATACCGCCCGGCCGACTCGGAATTCTTCCTCACCAGCATCATCTCTCAGAACGACAAGATGACGGACTGTATCGCCACCTTCAACAGCATCATGAACAACGTGCCGCAGTCGCAGAAGGCATTCGAAATCGCCAAGCAGGCAGAAATGAAGCGCATCGAGGCAAGCCGCACCACTAAGCTCAACATCATCTACAGCTATCTCAACGCCAAGAAACTGGGCTACGACTACAGTCTGCAGCAGAAGGTGTATAACGTGCTCCCGAAGATCACTCTGCAAGACCTCGTGAAGTTCGTCAACGAGAACATCGCCAACAAGCCTTTCCGCTACATCATCCTCGGCGACGAGAGCGACATCGACATGAAATCGCTCGAGAAGATCGGACCGGTGAAGAAACTCTCTACAGAGGAAATCTTCGGATACTAAACCGGGGACAAGTAGACTAATAGACGAGATACGAGTAAATAAGTAAACGAGTTACTAGTAAACGAGATACGAGTAGACAAGTAGACAATCAGACGGGCAGTCAAGCTGACAAGGATATTCCTTCGTCGGCTTGTCTGCCCGATGTTTTATTAAGAGGACATGTATTCATTTTCAGACAAAAAACGGGATAAGCCAAGATAGACCGGCTGCGCAGGAAAGTTGTTCTCTATTCGTAATACTGAGACGTGGGGGAAAAATAATTATTACTCCGCGTACTGCCATCCAGCCCCCACCTAACCGCAAACCCATCCTAACCTTCCCAAAGGGAAGGAACAGGTTACTCCGAATATTGGTTTTTGTTTTTATATAAAAGTTGTTGTTACTCAGCATATCGACATCCAGCCCCCACCTAACCTCCCCCGAAGGGGAGGGACTGATACCATTGGCTATCTGATTATTACCCATGGCAATTTGATTATTACCCATAGTAATCTGATTATCGGTGACTTATCATTAACTAGAGTAACCTGCATCCAACAGTCTTTGACAAAGCAGAGTATCTGTCCCTCCCCTTCGGGGGAGGTTAGGTGGGGGCTGAAGTGATTGACTGAATTCAGTAGCAGAGTATCTGTCCCTCCCCTTCGGGGGAGGCTAGGTGGGGGCTGAAGTGATTGACAGGATTCAGTAGCAGAGTATCTGTCCCTCCCCTTCGGGGGAGGTTAGGTGGGGGCTGAAGTGATTGACAGGATTCAGTAGCAAAGTAACTATCCCTCCCCTTCGGGGGAGGCTAGGTGGGGGCTGATGTCATTGGCTGAAGAAGTCTTTGACAAAGCAGGGTAACTTGTTCCTTCCCTTGGGGAAGGTTAGGATGGGTTTGAGAACGAGAGGGGGCTGATGTGATTGGCAGAAATCATAGACAGAGTAATCCGCCTTGGGTTTATCAAGGTTTTTGTCTAAAAATCATAAGCCGAGACAAGGATTCTGCTTAAGCCCAAACGGAGTCTGCCATATTGGGGACAAATGGGCAACATCCGTGCAGCAAACGTGCCCAAGTGGGGCAACGTGCTTGCCCATGTTGGGTAACGTGCTTGCCCCAAGTGGGCAAGCACCGTGCCCGAAAATGGTACAAAAGTATTATATGAAACGCTTGTAAAGGAACGTATAGCAAAAGCCACAGAACTGATGACCGCTCCGTGGCTTGGTAACGGTGAAAAAAAAACTTGGCATGATTTGAGCCTCATATTTTTTCTCACTCAAATCATACCAAGTTATTATATAGGGTGTCCAATTCTATGTTCTCGTTTTTGAGTGCGTTCTTGTAACTTAACTCCTTAAGAATCAGTAAATAAGATATAAAATATAATACAAATATAACTATCAAAATATCAGCTGTGAATTAACTCACGATTATATTTTACTTAGCGAATGATTATCAATGATTTAGATGGTTGTTACATTGTTTTTGATACTAAAAACAGGAACATGGAACTGGACACCCTATTTATTAATACTTGTGTAGATCAATATTTCCTAATACATCTTGCAGACAATCTCCGCATAACCTGTTGCAGTTTTTTATATTTCCTGAATAACACTGATTCACCCGAATGTGCCATTTATGTCAATCGTACCATCGAGTCTGAAAACGATTTGCAAAGGTATGAAAAAATCATTTTTTCATCCATCTCCTCCCCCACCACCATTATTTTTTATGATTTATTAGTATTGACAGAGATGCTCTCCGTTGATTGAAAATGTAAAAAAAGGTTATTTTTCCGTGGATTTGTTTACAACTTCGGCTATTTCTACTAACTTTGTAAACAAAACCAAGACACTATGCCTGACAATACACTAGCTATCAGACTACGGGAAGCAAGACTCATGCGAGGACTAAGCATGGATAAGCTCATCGAACTTGCCGACTTTGTCGTAACCAAGCAAAGCCTTTCAAGATATGAGCGAGGCATCATGCGCCCACATGCCAACGTGATTTCGGCGCTTGCCAAAGCCCTTGACATCAGCGAGGATTATTTTCTCGGCACCAACATACTCATCGACATGCCCATGCTCCGCACCACATCGGGAGACAAGCTGCAAGAGGATGTTCTCACGGCGATAGAGGCGAGACTGGCTTACTGGACAGAACGGCTGCTCGCCAAAGAACGCACTGTCGGCATCTCCGGAGAGTTCCGGAATCCGATTGAAGACTTTCAGGTTTCCTCACTTGAGGATGCCATACAGGCTGCCGACCTCCTGCGCCGGCTCTGGCATTGCGGCGACGGCCCCATCGCCAGTGTGCTCCGCCTGCTGGAGCGCAAGGGAATCAGAATCATGGAGGACGAACTTCCTGCCGGTGTCTACGGCCTCAGCACATGGGCAGACCGTCGTCTGCCGCTGATTGTCCTCGATCTTCGTGAAGACAAGACTACCGTAGAGCGCCTTCGCTTCACCGCCGCACACGAGCTCGCCCACCTGCTGCTCTCCTTCCCACCCTCTCCAGACCTGTCTGTGGAAAAGCGCTGCAACAAGTTCGCCAGCTTCTTCCTTTTCCCCAAGTCCGCATTCATAGAAGAGATGGGCGGCGAGCATCGCGACGAGCTGACGCTCGGGGAGATGACAGACCTGAAGGAACTGTATGGCGTTTCCATTGCCGCCCAAGTGCACGAAGCCTGGGATCTCCGAATGATTTCACGAGAGCACTACGACTGGTGGTACGACGAGAACATCAAGAAGAATAAGATGGAAGAAGGCTGGGGCGTATACGCCTTCCCCGAAACGGTGGGACGGGAGAAGAGAATCAATTCCATAATCAAAAGAATGGAGGAATGAAATATGCAGAATGGAAGTCAGAATATAGAAAATAAGGAGTCAGCCATCAGGAGGCGAAAGAGATTTCTAATAAAGCAAGAAGCATTCTAATTAAGACCTTGGATCAGTAACAGATGTATTTGTAAAATGAACAATTAAATAAAAAGAATATATGAGAATTCATTTAAAAACTTCACAGAATACAACACCGGTTCCTTTTGACTATCAACAGAAACTGGTTGGTACTATTCATAAATGGATTGGAAACAATTCTATTCATGATACGATTTCATTGTATTCTTTCTCTTGGTTGAATGGAGGAAGAAAAGAGGATAATGCACTTCAGTTTTCACAGGGTGCAACGATGTTTATTAGCTTTTATGATGAAAGTATCATTAAGGTTATCGTCAGAACAATTCTTGAAGATCCCGAAATGTTTTGTGGTATGTTTGTAACTGACATAACTGTTGGTGTAGAACCTCATTTTTCAGAACGGGATTTGTATTATTGTGCTAGTCCGATTTTTATAAAAAGGAAGTTGGATGATGGAAGCATTAAACAGTATAATTTCAACCATGAACAGGCAAACCAATATCTTAAGGAAACTCTTTTGTCGAAGATGAAAGAGGCTGGATTGGAAGAAGATGAAACGTTGGATATCAGTTTTGATCTTTCTTACTCCAAAAAGAAGTTGAAATTAGTTCGTTATCATGGTATTGGCAATAAGGCAAGTCTTTGTCCGGTTGTCATCAAAGGTAAGCCTGAGACTAAACAATTTATATGGAACGTAGGTGTAGGTAACTGCACGGGTATCGGATTTGGAGCAATTTACTAATTATTAAAGGATTTGATTATGTATGTCGTAACATATAAAGGGCAGTTTGGTTTTATTAAACCATGGACAGCTGTTCGTGATGGAGAAACATTCAGTCAGCAGTTTCTTACTCCTTCTATAATAGAAGGCATAGAGAAAAAACTGTTTCCTGAACTTTTGAGTGTTTCAGGAATCCATAAAATTTTGAGGCATAAATTAAAGTATGACACTATGGATACTCAACAGGAAGTAACACAGCCAAGAGGTTGGGAGTATAAAAATAGAACTTTCATTAGAAATCGTTCTGTATTGAAACGTTCTGTTCTTTTGCATCCAGTTTTATATATTGCTTTTGAAAACGAAGAAGATGCTGTTATTGCATCGAAGCAACATGTATGTATATGCAGAAACGAGGATATACTCTTGCCAGAATCAGAAATCCGTGTAATGGAAGAAGATGAATTCAACCAATTACCTGGTTTTGAATTGCGCTTTGGAAATTCAGAGCAGTCTTTCCTGGTTGGCTATAATCGTTTTAACGATAATCAGCCAATGTTTGGCTGGATAGAGTATAATGGTCAATCTTTACTTTAATGATGTAACTACATGAATATTCATCAAGAAATATTAGCTAAAACCGAACAAAATGGACATGTTTGTTTATACCAGCATCTTAAGAATGTTGCTGATATCGCTCGTGCTGTGGCTAAGCATATAGGTTTTGATGAACAGATAGCAGTAGAAGGCGCTTTATTACATGACATAGGAAAGACAAGTCCAGTGTTCCAACAATCGCTGATTTCTCCAAACAAGAAGCCCGGTTCTGTTTTTCGCCATGAAATAGCCTCTTTGTTCTTTCTATCGTTAGTATGTCAGGAACATAGAGATGCAGTGATAGATATGATAGTAGCGCATCATAAATCTATGTATAAAGATGTACGGGAATTGGGTATTTTAGATTTGGATGATACATCAGATTGCTTCAAGGAACATTCAAAGTTATTCCCGGAATGGAGTCATATAGCCATTGATATTCTTGAAAGCCTTGGCATGAAAACTCATAAGATTACTTTAGAAGAGGCAGAAGAAAATTATGAATATGTCATAGACTATTGTGATAGCAGGAAGAAAGGTTGTTCTGAATGGAGAGGGTTGTTGATGGCGGCAGATCACATGGCTTCTGCTATGGAGACTGCATTTGAAATGCCACTTGATAAACTTTTCATCAAACCTGATTTGTCTTTTTACAATAGGCAAAATGAACTCTATCCTTTATCATTGATTCCTTCGGACAGTAAGAAGATGCATACGTTGGTAACAGCTCCAACTGGAGCTGGAAAAACGGATTTCTTGTTGAGACGTTGTCATGGAAGAGTTTTCTATACACTGCCTTTTCAAGCATCAATTAATGCTATGTATGATAGAATAAAGAGTGATTTAAGCAATACTAATGCTCAAGTTCATCTTCTTCATGCTGCCTCTAATCTGAAAGTGAAAGACGGTAAGATAGAGGAAAGTATCATGCAGCGTCATGTTGGTGCATCAGTGAAGGTCCTTACTCCACACCAGATGGTCTCTATAGTTTTTGGTATCAAAGGATATGAGGCCATGGCTATGGATTTAAAAGGTTGTGATGTGATTCTCGATGAGATACACACCTATTCTGATGTTATGCAGTCTATTGTTCTACGCATTATAGAGATTCTTGTCGCGCTGGATTGTAGGGTACATGTTGGTACGGCAACAATGCCTACAGTATTGTATCAGAAGATACTTCAACTATTGGGTGGATCAGATGCAGTTTATGAGGTAAAGTTGGATTCTCTGACGCTTCAATCATTCAACAGACATCAAATCTACAAGCTTGATGATATAAAAGAAACTTATGATGTGATAGCCTCAGCAATCAAAAGTAATTCTAAAATTCTCATAGTATCTAATCAAGTAAAAAGAGCACAGAAACTATATGAGTCAATCGAGGAATTATATCCGGAAGTGAAGAAGATGCTTGTGCATAGCAGGTACAAACGAAGCGATAGGGCTAAATTGGAAACAGAGTTGCGGGAAGACTTCAATAAATTAGAAAACGTTCCATGTATCGTAGTTTCCACTCAAGTAGTAGAAGTCAGTCTTGATATCAGCTTTGATGTAATGATTACTGAATGTGCTCCAATTGATGCACTTACACAGCGTTTTGGACGAATTAATCGCAAGCGTACAAGAGATACTATTGGGCACTACAAGCCGATATACGTCATAGCACCATCTGAAGATGATAAGGAAGCTCTTCCTTATAGTCTGGATGTTCTGAAAGATACTTTCAGTGTATTGCCAGATAGTGGTGACATCATGGAGGAATGTCATGTTCAGGAAATGATAGATAAGGTATACCCAAAGATTGACTTCCAGAATATAGACTTCACTGGTGTCGTGTTCTTGGAAGGAAAATGGGTGTTAAAGGCACTTTGTCACCATCCGAAATCAGCGTTACTGGAAACGCTTGACATCAATTCTGCTGTTTGTATTACAGAAGAAGATAAAGAAAGATACTTATATGCCAGCGCATTGGAAAGAATTGAAATGGAAATACCTGTAAGCTATCATTCCATTGCACATAGAAATCTTGATCAGCTCAATAAGGGGGCGCATCCTTTTGTCATTCCAAACAAAGGATATGATGAAGAAAAGGGATTGTTACTCGATTTGTGTAGAATAGAATATTATCAATCGTTTGAAATACTATAAAATATGATAACATCAAATATTGGAAAGATATTCCTGGATGCTTACAATGAAGAATACGGCACCAGCTATGATGCCAGATCTTTCTTCTTGGAGCAGTTTTATCCCTTGTTTTTTGATCAAAACAAGTATATGATGACTGCAGGCAATTCGCCTTTGGAAAACCCAAAGTTAAGTTGGGATGATATGATAAAAGGGAAAAAGCCTTTTGAGACTCCTGTACAAAGAAAGAGCCGCTTCGAAAAATTGATTAAAAAAATTGAAGAGACTGAAGCTGATGCAAGCATTGCACGTGGTTATGCTTCATTAGATGTTGCAGCTACGACATCTGGTCAAGTAACAGATATGAAGTTGCCTAATTCTCAGGAAGAAATCTATACATCGTGGATTGGAGATGCTCTTGGCATTGGAGTGCAGGGAGGCTTTTCGATTCTTTTTAGTAACAAAAAAATTCTTCTTGATATTTTTGAAGGTTGGAAGCTCTATCGTAAGTGTCTTAATGAGACAACTATGTTGAAAGGAAACCAGATTAATACTTGGAATGGTCAATGGCTTTCCCATTATTATGATACTAGAGAATATGATGCTGAAATGCCTTTAGCAGGATTTAGTCCATACAATACGAATAAGGATGGAATCATCAATATTGAAACCCAAACATGGACAAAGATTCTCATTGGTATTTCTAAAAAGTATAAAAATGCTCAAATTTTGGGCTACATCTATAGCATAGGTCAGACAAATACAACCATAGGCTTTATACCATTTAATTTGAACCAAATACGCCGTCCTGTTCATCTTTATGAAAAAACATTTGGGATGAACAATGGTAGAAATGCAGAGTCTTTGTGGGGAACTGCAATTGGATTTAAAACGGCTTGTACTTATGGGGCTATAGGTATTAAAGCTATGGAGCCTAAAGGACTTAGAGAATATGTATATTCAAAAGGAGATAAGGTGCCGAAACAGCCGAAAGCTCCTAAAAATGAAGACGAACAAATTAATTTTAACGTATATAAAATTTGGATATTAGCTATGTTGAATAATGATGAATTATGGGAGAAATCCCAAGAACTGGCTGAGTTGTTGAACGAAGCCTCTATTGATAAAGATAAGTCTATCAGTACGAAACGTAAAAATTTGGTTGAGACAATGCTCAATGCAACTAATAAGAAACAGTTCATAGCAGCTGCTGCTGAGGTTGTTTCATTTATTGCTAAGATAGATGAGTTTAAAGGAATCGTGAAGGAGATTCATGGTATGCCAACAGACAACGTACCATACTTCTTAACACTTTTGCGTTTCCAGTATAAAACATTATGATAACAATTAAAAATACAAGATTATGAAAGAGAATTCTTTTATTTATTTACGTGGTCTCAAGCATGCTGCGTTCACAGTGTTCTGTGTAGAAGATGGTCAGAAATCTTATTATGACCCTCAGTTCAACGTACGAGTTCCATTCTCAAGTGGTCAACAGGTTAAGCGTTCTATCATAGAACAGCTTAACGATGTTTTAGGTGTTCAACCTTCTCCTACCGAGTTCTTTTTTGATGTAGATAAGAAAGGTGCGCTTAAAGAAGGTGAAGTCCTTTCGTCTTGTGATCCACATTACGTTGATCAGCTTTTAGGTGGCTGGATGAGAACTCCTAAGGGTGGAAAAGAGAAAGCTGTAAAGCGTAGAAGTCCATTTAGTATTTCTGCGATGACCCCTTTGCATCCACTTTTGGCTGCAGTTTCTAAGGAAAACATTTCATTCGATCGTTCTGATAAGCCAAACGTGCATAAAGTTGTTGTACGTGATGCAAATGGAAATCGTTTGACAGATGAACAGGTTAGTGACTTTTTAGAGGGTAATGATAGAAGTTTGTATCGTAAATGGATTCCAGACAATAGTCGTGCTACAGGTCTCTTTGTATATGATGTAGCTATTGATTTGCGACGTTTGTTCTGCGTTTCAACTAATCAGCTGGAACCAGAGATTACATCAGATATGGTAGAGAAGCTGAAAGAAGATGGATGGAAGGTAATCACTACTTCTTTTGGTGAATGCTTGTTGATGCCGAAAGAACAGCGTGAGCAGATTATTCCAGCTATAGCCGATGCTTTGATTGATTGGCATATCACATCAAATCAGGCAAGAACATTCAGTTTGATGGAAACCTTAGCCATTGCGATTAGTGACAATGCTAATACTTTAGCTGCTGCTATTCGTGCCAAGCTTGTTGAGGATGGAGAATCTAAACCAAAGGCAAAGCCTATCGTTGACGAAAATGCTGGTGCCAAGACATTTATAACTCTTCCATGTGCAAGTTATGTCGTGACAGAGATAGAACGCGCAGATGCTTTAGCTAAGGCTAAGCAGGAATTGATAGACAGAATGATGGCGTTTGATTACGAAAATCAGATGTAAAAAAACTATAAGGCTCTTGGTAATCCACCAGGAGCCTCAACATAAAAGTTCCATTATGACAATAACCGGTACTCATTTCAACTACTACCAGCTTTGCCATCGCAAACTATGGCTGTTTGCCAATGGCATCAACATGGAACAAGAATCAGACTTGGTGTATGAGGGGAAGCTGGTGCATGAATCGAGCTATCCCCAGAGGACGGCACGGTATGAGGAAGTGGAGATTGATGGCGTCAAAGTAGATTACTATGATGCCAAGAACAAAGTCATCCATGAGATAAAGAAATCCAACAAAGTGGATAAAGCTCATGAATGGCAGCTTAAATATTACATGTATGTCTTCGAGCAGCATGGCATTGAAGGAGTGAAGGGCATCTTGGAATATCCTCTCTTGAGAAAGACCCAAGAAGTGATACTGACGGATATTGACAGGGAAGAAATTCAGACTATTGCTGAAGAGATAACAAACGTAATCTCGCAGGAACAATGTCCACCTGTCACGAAGAAAGGCATCTGCAAAAATTGCAGCTACTTTGAATTTTGTTATATCAACGAGATGGAGGAAGAAGAATGAAAAGAAGTTTCTATCTGTTCAATCCTGGCATCATGGAGCGCAGGGACAACACGTTGAAGTTTACGCCCATTGTCGTGAACGAAGACAATACGGAAATCAAACAGCAGCCCCGATACATTCCTATCGAGGATGTGGCAGAGTTGTATGCTTTCGGCAGTCTTAGGGCAAACAGTGCTTTGTTCAACTTTATGGGACAGAAAGGCATACCCATCCATTTCTTTGATTATTACGAGAACTATACGGGAAGCTTCATGCCTCGCGAAAGTCTCTTGTCCGGCAAGGCTCTGCTGGCACAGACTTCAGCATACCAGAACAAAAAGAAGCGAGTGGAACTGGCCCGTAAGTTCATCCAAGGGGCTGCATGGAATATGGTAATGAACCTCAACTACTACAACCGCAGAGGGAAAGACCTACAAGGCATTATCGATACGATCAAGAGATTGAGTGACACTTTGGCTGATGCCAAGGCCGTGGATGAGATAATGGGAATTGAGGGAAATATCCGCCAGGCATATTATGCCGCCTTCGATATCATTCTCGACGATTTCAATATGGGATCGAGAACAAAGCAACCACCAGAAAACGAAGTGAACGCACTGATATCTTTCGGCAACATGATGTGTTATACAGAAACTCTCCGAGCCGTACATCAGACACAACTGAATCCGACAATTAGTTTTCTTCACACTCCAGGCGAACGGCGCTATTCGTTGTGTCTTGACATATCCGAGATATTCAAGCCCATTATCGTAGACAGAGTCATCTTCAAGGTGCTAAACAAGCATGCTTTAGGCAGCAACCACTTTGACAAGAAACTCAACAAATGCCTTTTAAACGAGAAAGGCAAAAAGATATTTGTAAAAGCTATGGAGGAACGCTATGACGAAACATTCCGCCACCGTTCTTTGGGACGCAATGTAAGCTACAAGCATCTCATAAAGCTGGAATGCTACAAGTTGCTGAAAGATATCTTGGGGATAGAAGAATACAAACCTTTTAAAATGTATTGGTGATATGTATGTTATCGTTGTTTATGATGTAGGTGAGAAACGTGTCGGCAAAATGCTGAAACTGTGCCGCCAATACCTGTGCTGGATACAAAACTCCGTATTTGAAGGCGCACTCTCTGAAGCAAAACTCAGGGAGCTGAAACTGAAAATAAAAGGAATTATCGACCCGTCTGAGGACAGTATTATCATTTTCACAAATAAGATAGGCTATAATATGGACAAACAAATACTTGGAAAAGAGAGGATGTCAACCGATAATTTCCTATAACAGAAGTTGTCGATGTGGCTTATCTCAACAATAATCCACTCATTCCCAAGCATCATTTAGATCTTTGACTTGTTGTAACACCAATAAATATAACGGTTGTCGCAGAACGCATAAAAATATATAATCCCCCATCGACATTTTTTCAATAAGATTTATTAACTTTGCATCCACGAATCCTATTGAAAATAAGGATGTTATATATCCCCAAACAATGGGTTCTAATCGTACCTTTATGGAATTGAAATACTTTTGAAGTGAAGAGTTTACGCATTGACAAATCGTTCTAATCGTACCTTTATGGAATTGAAATAATCTTCATCCGATATTTTTGAACGAAGTTCGGTGGTTCTAATCGTACCTTTATGGAATTGAAATTGAAAACTGGTAAAGCTGGCAAGGCTCATCATAAGTTCTAATCGTACCTTTATGGAATTGAAATATCAAACTGGTAAAGCTGGCAAGGCTCATCATAAGTTCTAATCGTACCTTTATGGAATTGAAAT
>ERZ772863.1720-NODE-1720-length-17740-cov-4.572915_pt1 | contig 17740 bp, 24 predicted proteins | sample MGYA00512134_ERZ772863 | MGnify/ENA primary metagenome ERZ772863 (study PRJEB29015, sample SAMEA2737659) | human gut metagenome | biome: human gut; feature: human-associated habitat; material: faeces | place: China | collected 2012 ...
CAAGCATACTGTTGAAACGTTTCATTATTGATAAATGAGTTTCCAAACACGCTCTAAATCCTTCATCAAATCCGCAGCAAGCTCTTGCCCTCCAGGAAAATTTGTTAGTTGCTGCCCATCAAGAGAAAGACTTTGTGCTCCTTTGGAAAAGCCAGCTCCCAAAAACAACAAAGCCTTACCAGAAAAGATAGAAAAAAACGCATGCTGAGGAATAGACATAGAAATACCTCCATTCATGGTATCTAAGCCGATATTATAGATCGAGTTCGAAACGGCAGCCACACGATATTGCAGCCTGCGATTATTATAACAAATTAATGGGCAGAGGATGTTTGCCACTGGCAAACATCTTCTGCCCTGTTTTTACTTTAGGTTCAGTCCGTCCATTCTTGCGGGAACGGTTCTGGGAAGACCGGGTTGAGCATCACCTTTTCTGCAGGAATCTTCAGCTTTTTGGCGATGGCGGCCTTGAGCCCGCCTTCATCGGTGGAGCCGTCCACCTGGAATCTTCCGCGCATTTCGCCCCAGAGGCGCTGGATCTTGAGCTCCTGGGCGGTCAGGCCGCGCGATGTGGCCTGCAGGGTACTCCATGTCCAGTCGTCCGAGCCGGACACGCCCTTGCCGTCAGGGGCATAGATGGCTGTGGCAAGGACGGTCTTGCCGAACGCCGGGCCGGGTTGGCTGTCCAGTGTAATGCTTACCACAGCGGCATGTTTTTCTTGAGCATAATAGCGAGCGGCGGCGATGACAGTAGCTGCCAGCTGACGTTTGCTGACGGTGGAAGAATCCCGTCTGGCTATATAGTTCCCCTGTTTGTCCTGCTCCACCAGAACGATACGGACATTATAGCGCAGCCGTCCGGGGATGCCCTCATACGGGCTTTCTTTGGTGGGCGCAAAAAATTGGGCTTCACTCTGTTCATCCGCCCAGGCTGAGAGCGAGAACAGGGGGAGAACGAGCAGACAGACAAGACCAGCAAGTAGAATCCGGGAAAGACGGGTAGTGAACATAGAACCTCCTTAAAATAGGTTATTCTATTTATCCATCTCCAGCAATCGTTCCGTCAGCCGCCGGTTCAGGGCGCGTTCTTCTTTCAGCTCGGCTTCCAGCTCGGCGATGTGCCGCTGGAGGTTTACCACCTCATCAGAGGAAGCAGAGGGTAGGCAAGTTACCTCTTCTGCACAGGGATCTCCCTCACCCGTGATAAGCCAGCTATAGGAAAATCCCAGTTTGTCATGAATGATTTTGAGGTCTGCCGGGCGTGGAATCTGCCCCGCCTCCCATTTTTGCATACGGCCTTGTGAAATATCCAAGTAGCGTGAAAACGCTAGTTTGCTGTAAGGACGATTATCGGATTTTGCCCAGCATGAAAATTTTTTATAAATTATTCCAAATCGTTGAGAAAAATTATCCATAAAATAACTCCTAACAGAGTTGACTATAACTCTAAAAAAGAGTTAAAAATAAATTCAAGAAGAAACATAATGGTTACAACTTTCCGGGCCAGCCCGGAGCCGCCGGGACTGCCCCAACAGGAACCGCCAAGAACAACCAGGACCAGATACGAGGGGAAAGGCCCGGTCCCGGCGGTATGTTTAGCAACCGTGACCGTGATGGCAGCCCGCAAGAAGCAGGGCGGTCAGCATGGTCAGCAAAGGAAGAAGATATTTCATGGTTCGCTCACTTGCTGGAGAATTTGCTTATCCGTGCCCGTCGCTGGCCTTGCCGGTACTGCTCGCAGCGGCGTTGTCCCCGACGCCGTCGACCAGCAGGCGGGCCGCGAGTTTGCGGTTCAGGCGGTTGGCTTCATTCAGTTCCGCCTCCAGCGCAGCGATCCTGTCCAGAAGTTCCGCTGTCGTCGTATCCGTCGGGGTTCCAAAGGGGTCGCCTTCCCCGGTCATGAGCCAGTGGTAAGAAAAGCCCAGCGTCTCATGCAGGCGCTGCAGGTCATCAGGGCGGGGCAACTGGCCCCGTTCCCAGCTCTGCATGCGCCCCTGGGAAGCACCCATGAAACGGGCGAAGGCCAGCTTGCTGGTCGGCTCATTCTTCGCAAGGGCGCGGGCCGCGAAGGTTTTGTAAATGATGTCAAAACGATGTGAAAAATCAACCATATTTTTGGATTTTTAATTTACACAAATTAAATTTCCAAGTTATCTCTTTCTTTGCCAACACACCTAACCGGCCTGACCACAGGAGAAAGCCATGCAGGAAAACGTATCTGTCTGGCCCCCGTCAGAGGAAGATCTCGAATTGATGTCGCAGCGCGGATTCGTCTGCATGCGTGACTGCCAAAGCGAGTTTTTGCGCATAACTGTCAAACACGTCGGCAACTTCCACGTCAAGACGAAAGCCATCATCTACTTCTATCGCGGCAGAAGCAGTATCAAGGCCCTCAATACGCTGACGGTCTACATCGAGGGGGAGGAACTCACGGAGATCGTCTCTCGGACCAGGAGAAAATTATCGCCCTCCCTTACCGAGATCCTGCGGTGGTTCGGCAAGTTTCAAGGGCCGCCAACGTATCCACCGTCCGCAGGAGCTTGCGGGTAAGCATGGTGGCCTTGCCGTGGGGCGCACGATGTTCCAGGGCTTCAAGCTTCTCGGTCAGGATCTTGCGGGGGCGCTCGAAGCCGCATTTCTCGGGCCGGGTATGGGGATAGTAGGCCTCAAGGCGTTCCCGTTCGGGCACCTCCCCGCAGTCTTTGTAGACATGCTCATCCATTTCGGATTTGAGCTCGTCGATATTGTGCTCGAGGACGCCCTGGAGCTGATCCACCTCGGCGGACGGCACGGGATACCGCTTGGCAAGGACCATCAGCTCTTCGAGGGCGGCGGCAAAAGCGGTGTGTTCTTCAAAGGAGAACCCGGCAAGGATACGGTTACCCATTTTTCACTCCCCTGGTGCAGAGGGTTACACTATGACAATGAAGACAGCGATAACATACGAGGAATTGACCCGGCAAGAGAGGCTGTTGATCTGGTTGCGCCGGGCCAACCTGAACAATGCCCAGATCGCGGAGGCCCTGAACGTCTCCGCCATAGCCATCAGCCGCTGGTTCCGGGCGGAGAGCATCTCCTCCTGGAGGCATCGGCAGCTGGTGGATTTCGGTATTCCGGCGGAACTCTTGCCCCCTGCGGTGGACAAGGCGCCGGGACGCCAGCGCAAGCCCGAAGGGCTGTTCCGGCATGATAGCGGGCTGACGGGCGCATGTCTCGCCAATGAGTAGGGGATTTTCGCAATGCAGGATGAACAGATCAGGATCTTGTGCCAGCACGCGGTGAAGTACGCGCCCAACGGCATCTCCGCCGAGGCCGTGGCCTATACGCTGGGCATGCGCTACGCCACGCTGATGTCGCAGCTGTCGGCGCAGCCGGGCCACAAGCTGGGGGCGGAGATCGTCCTGCCCATCATGCAGCTGACGGGCGCATCCGCTCCCATGCATCATCTGGCCCGGCAGATGGGTGGTGTGTATGTGGAGCTTCCGCCGGTCTCTCCGGGCGGCCACGAGGTCACGGCCTCGCTGGTGGAGAGCGTCCGCCAGTTTGGCGAGTTCGCCGCGCAGGTGGCGCAAAGCCTCGACGACGGCATCATCACGGCAGAGGAACAGGCCCGCATCGCGCGGGATGGCCAGATGGCCCTGTCCGCCATCCTGAAGGTGATGGAACTCAGCGACAGGGCGCAGGCCGCCAAATAAAAAAGCCCCTCGGCTGCTGCAACAGCCAAGGGGCCAAACTCCCGAAGGAGCAAATGGTATGAGCAAGAATTACTCCCAACCCGGTACGGCTGTCAATCAGGCCACCTACATCGTGACCCTGGATGGCAAGCGTGTGCGCATCATGGCGAACTTCCGCCAGATCATGGCCATGCTGCCCCTCATCTGCGCTGGCCGCCAGCTCAAGGAGGCGGTGGCGTGATGGGCGAAGGCCTGCTTCTGGGGGCCATCCTGCTCGCAGCTCTGGCGGGCTGCTGGCTGGCTCTGGCCCTCGTCTGGAACGTGTCGAACCGTCGGCACATCAGGAGATTGCAGCAGACGCTGCAGGAACGTGAGCAAAAGCAGTGAGGCTGTCATGCCCAGAAAAGAGATTCGTTACGCCTGTCCTTACTGCGATAGCGACTATGCCACGGAAGACGAGGCGCAAGAGTGCTTTGAAAGCCACTATGAAGGCGAGGTTTACAAACTCGACCTTTATTACTGTGTTTTCTGTGGCTTTGAATTTCAAGAAGAGCAGGACTGTCGTGAGCATGAAATACACTGCCGTCACCGGCATGAACCTGTCCCGGAAGAATGGCGTTGCTGCGACAACTGCGAGCTTTGCACTCTGGAGATGCGCCGGACGTTACCCTGTCCCGCTTACAATTTTGCCCCAAGCCGCCCGGCCTGTTCCGAGTGGCGCCAAGTGAGGAAATAGATGTTTAACCAAGACCGTACCCCGTTAAGCCTCGACACGCTGAGAAGGCTTGTCGAAGACATGGAAAAAGAGATCCGTAACCCTGAGACCGTGTGCATCGAGGTTGTCTTCTGTGCCCAGAACACGAAGGGCCATTTCCGTCGTGGGAGCATGGCCAGCGGAGCGATCCTCCCCGAAGACCACCTGAAAATCACGCTCGCCCTCCTTGAGCGTCTCGACAGCATGGGCAAGACCATTGAGGAGTATGCCGCTTCCCAGCAAAAGGAGGCCGTCCATGTCCATTAGCCGACGCTCAAAGCTCGATGCTCTCAAAAGCCGCATCGACGACATCACCAGTGACCTGCGCGAGTTCGTGGATGCCGAACAGGAACGCTACGACAGCCGCAGCGAACGCTGGCAGGAATCGGAAAAGGGCGAGCAGATGCAAGAACTGCTGGAGAAGCTGGAGGAAGCCGTGGATTCCCTCACGGACGCTGCCTCGAACATCGAAGAAGCCCTGGAGGTCATGTAGCCATGTCTGCCCAGATGATGCAAAAGATCGCCCCCGGATGGCGCTGTGTCGCCACGCCCCGCTACAAGAAGGATTACAAGGGGAAGTACGTCACTGCCGAGGATTTCTCTGATGTGCGCTCCGAATTTCGGAAAAGCCCCCCGGACGGGGCCGTCTGCCTCATGGAGCGTCGCGCCTCGGAGGGCGCCGGCCATGAGTTCCTTCTGTATCTTAAGTGGCGCTGCCCCAACTGCGGACTGGACACCCATTTCTGGGTGCCTGAATCGTGGATCAAGAACGGTAGGCTCGTGTTCGTGGAACCGGAGGAGGAGAGCCATGACGACCGCGCATGAGATCCCGTGCTATCCCGTCCCTCATTATCCGGGATACTGCATCAACCGGCGCGGGCAGGTATTCGGGCCGCGCGGGATGCTGAAAATCGACGAAAACTACAGCTGCACCCTCTACCGCAAGCGGCACCCCAAGCCCCTCTATGTGGGGGAGATCATGGAGCTGGTCGGCCTGCTGCGCTTGGAATCCACCGTCGAGGAGCTTGAGGATCAGGCCCGCAAGCTGGCCGTCCTGCAGGAGGAGAACGCCGCGCTCCATCAGGAGCTTGAAGAGACCCGCACGTCCTTGCAGCGGGCGCGCAAGATCAACAGCCACTTCATGGCCCGTGACAAGCGGGAACGCCGGAAAGTCCGCGTCAGCGAGGCGGACATGGCCGCTCCGGACGCGGAGATGCTGCCGGAGTACTTCGGCTGGCCAAACGATGTGAAGAGGTAGCCGGACATCCGGCGCAGGAGTTATCCCATGCCTGTCTGGGAAGCAGATGATGTGCTTTCTCTGGACGAGGTCGCCACAGCCTTGCGACTTGACCGCCGAACCGTGCGGCGGGTAGCCTTCCAGCTCGGCGGCAAACGCTTTGGAAGACGCTGGCGGTTTCGCTGGGGCACAGTGATGGAGTTCTTCAACAATGCCCACGAAACTCAAGAGCCGGGGGAACTGCTGGCTGGCTCGTGTCGTCATCGACGGCCAGCAGGTGGACAGCAAGGTTTTCCCTCCGGGCCGCAGCAAAGGCCCGGAGTGGATGGCGGCCAAGACATGGGAGGTCGAGCGAAAAAAAGAATTTTTGGAGCTGCGGGAGCGGCAGCGGAAGACCCTCACGGGCTTCGGGCTGCTCTTGGCATGGGGCGAAGCCTATCTTGACCATGTGGGGCGTACCATGTCGCGGATCACACTGACGGAAAAGCAGACGGTCATGCAGGCCTTGTTCGGCTACTGCCGTGAGGCGGGGCTGACAGGCGTCGAAGACCTGACCCGAAGCACATGGACGCTCTTCCTGACCAAGGTGGCCAGCGAGCGCGGCCCACGGCGGGCCAACGTCTACCGCAAGAACCTGCTGGCAGCATGGAACTGGGCTGTGGACAGCGGCTTTCCGGGCTTCCCGCAGGCGCATTGCCCCCTGGAGCGTATCAGGCCGTTTCCTGTGGAAGCCGGGGTGCGTTATGTCCCCCCGGAGGAGGACGTGATAAAAGTCCTCCAGCAGGCACATGGGCAAGATCTGGTGATGCTCCTGACGTACTACTACACCGGGGCGCGGCGGGGCGAAGTGTTCCGCCTGCTCTGGTCGGACGTGAACTTCGATTCCGGGAGCATCCGGCTGGTGGATCACAAGGGCCGGGACGGAAGCTCCCGGGCCCGCTGGGTGCCCATGCACCCGGAACTGGCCAAGGCCCTGCGCTGGTGGCAGGCCGTCCGCCCCTGCGTGGTGGACAACGTCTTCATGCAGGAGCATTGCGACGGGACGCTGGGAGAGCCCTTCCAGCAGCGCAGCAAACTGATGCCGCGCCTGTGCCGCAAGGCAGGGGTCAAGCCCTTCGGCTTCCACGCTCTGCGCCACAAGGCCGCAGCCATAACATTCACTGCCGGCGGGCTGGCCGTGGCCCAGACGCTCATGGGGCATAGCCGTGCCACCACGACGGATATCTATGTCCGCAGCGCCGGATTGTACGGAGATCGGAGCGTCATGATGGACGCTCTGGGCGAGAGCAGTATAGGGATTGCAGCCGAACAGCTGCTAGAAATGGAAATGCCCCGCAGGCCGGAACCCCGCGAGGCATTTTGTAAACATGGGTCTGTAAACAACAGACTCCAATAGGAAAGCGCTTCTGTAACGCAGTGATTTCGTTGGCGTCCCCAAGGGGATTTGAACCCCTGTCGACGGCGTGAAAGGCCGTTGTCCTGGGCCGGCTAGACGATGGGGACGCGCTATGAAGTTGTGATGGCTGGGCTGCAAGGACTCGAACCTTGATTAGCGGAGCCAGAATCCGCCGTCCTGCCAATTGAACGACAGCCCATCGCGAAAATGGAACCTACGCAAAACCGGCTCTCTTGTCAACAAAAAAATCGAAAAAATTTTAAGGCTTCGTATCCGGCAGAAAAAATGCGGGAGCGGACAGGAGGGAAGTGCCCTTCGGTACAGCCACAGGAGGCTGCATTACAAAATATTTCACATGATATCTAACCTGTTGATTTTCCATGGTATCGTGATGGGATGAATGTTTCTATCCTGTGAGAATAGTTTACTTTACTTTGCCCCTTTGCCCGGTATTATCCTTGGGATGTGCGGCCTGTGCGCGCCGCAAGAGCAAGATGGTTTGTGAAAAAAGCCGCTGTCTTTTTTCGGGATGGGAGGGAACGCTCCGCAAGAAGCCTTCTTGTTGCCATTTTCAATACGACGTGGCGGGGAGCAGCCCGGCCGCAAACGGAGGTTGTCTGTTATGGAACAAAACAACGAAGTCGTTGTCGACCGTGCCAAGTCGCAGTGGTCCGACTTGTGGAAGAAGGAAGACTACTGGGCCATCTGGATCGGCTTCTTCTTCCTGATCGTGGCCGCATGGCTGTGCTTTGGCCAGCGTCCGGCCCTGGAAGCCAAGTTCAACGAATACGAGACCATCATCAAGGCTGAGGAAAGCAAGCCCTTCAAGACCATCGAATGGTACAAGGCCACTGCCGCCCAGAAAAACGTGCAGGCCCAGAAGCAGTCCCAGGTGGCTGATGTCATCGCTTATCTGAAGACGCCCGCCCGCTGGACCGACAATCCTCTGGATGCCCTGATGATGGATCAGGCCCGCGCGGATGAGCGCAACGCCGCCCTCAAGCCCAAGGTCGAAGCTGCCAAGCAGGCCGCTGCCGAGGCTCTGGCCACGGCCAAAGTTGCCCAGGATGCCGCCGCGGCTGCCGGTTATCAGGATGCCGGTCTGAATGATGCCGCCAAGGCCGCCATCGACTCCTGGCAGAGCGCCGAGAAGAAGGCCTCCAAGGCTGCTTCCGGTCTGGCCAAGCCCTTCAACCGCATCCCCACCCTCATCGTGCTGGGCCTGGTGCTGGGCGCCCTGTGCACCGTCGGTGCCGTGTTCATGGGCATGAATCCCGGCAAGTTCTTCGTCTCCTTCCTCATCATCTACGCCCTCTGCGTGCTGGCCAACATCCTGGGCAACCAGAAGACCATGCGCCTGTACGGCATCAACGCCGAGATCTGGTCCATCGCCATCGGCATGATCATCGCCAATACCATCGGCACGCCCAAGCTGGTCAAGGACGGCGCCCAGGTGGAATACTTCATCAAGGCCGGTCTGGTGCTGCTGGGTGCCGAAGTGCTGTTCCACAAGATCCTGGCCATCGGTATTCCCGGCATCTTCGTGGCCTGGGTGGTGACCCCCATCGTGCTCATCAGCACCTTCATCTTCGGCCAGAAGGTGCTCAAGATGCCTTCCCGTACCCTGAACATGGTCATTTCCGCCGACATGTCCGTGTGCGGTACCTCGGCGGCCATCGCCACCGCCGCTGCCTGCCGCGCCAAGAAGGAAGAACTGACCCTGTCCATCGGCCTGTCCCTGACCTTCACCGCCATCATGATGGTGACCATGCCCGCCTTCATCAACTGGGTGGGTATGCCTGAGGTCCTGGGCGGCGCCTGGATCGGCGGTACCGTGGACGCCACCGGCGCCGTGGCCGCTGCCGGTGCCTTCATCGGTCCCAAGGCCCTGCAGGTGGCCGCTACGGTCAAGATGATCCAGAACGTGCTCATCGGTGTGACGGCCTTCTGCGTGGCCATGTACTGGTGCGCCAAGGTGGACGTGCAGGAAGGCCAGAAGGTCAGCGCCATGGAGATCTGGCACCGCTTCCCCAAGTTCGTGCTGGGCTTCCTGACGGCTTCCATCGTCATGTCCGTGGTCAGCTCCTCCCTGGGTGCTGATGTGGGCAAGATGCTGGTGGATAACGGCATCAACAAGATCTCCGTGCCCCTGCGCGGCTGGTTCTTCGCCCTGGCCTTCGTGTCCATCGGTCTGACCACCAACTTCCGCGAGCTGGGCAAGTACTTCAAGGGCGGCAAGCCCATCCTGCTCTATGTTTGCGGTCAGTCCCTGAACCTGGCCCTGACGCTGCTCATGGCCTGGATCATGTTCTACAAGGTCTTCCCCGAAATCACGGCCAAGATCTAAGTTTCATCTGCAATCAAGGGGGCCGTTCCGGGAACGGCCCCCTTTTTTTCCCGGATGTTCCGGTGTAGGGTGATCCTCATGAATGACAGAATCTTCAAGATGGGCAAGCTTGTCCTCTGGGGCGTCGGCCTGTGGGTCTTTTTCGCGGTCATCACGCCGCGCCTTGTGGCCCTGAGCCCTGCCTGGCAGCATTATGACCGCGTCCAGGAAGAGAACGGGCTGGACAGCGGTGCCCTGTATTACACCAATGTCCCTGTGGTACAGTCTGCCGAGGAGGCCATGAAGCATGCCGTCAAAGCCGGGATGGCCGAGCGGCGCGAACTGGCCATAGCCCAGCGCCGGAATGCGGAGCTGTGATGACGACGCCCGTATGCCGTTTTGTGGTCAGCGCCTGTCTGGCCGGGGAATTTTGCCGCTATGACGGCGGGAGCAACGCCTGTGCTGCGGTCCAGGAACTGGTGCGCAGGGGAGAGGCCGTCACGGCCTGTCCAGAAGGGCTGGCCTGCCTGCCCGTGCCCCGCCCGCCGTGCGAGATCAGAGAAGGGCGCGTCCTGTCGCAGGATGGCAGGGATCTGACGGAGGATTTCCTCCGGGGGGCCCGCCTGGCCATGGAGACGGCCCGCAGGCATGGCTGTACGGCGGCCATCCTCAAACGGCGTTCGCCCTCCTGCGGTGTGGGGCAGATCTATGACGGCACGTTCAGCCGTACCCTTTGTCCCGGTGACGGGCTGTGGGCACACATGCTGCGCGAGGCCGGGTTCGCCCTGTATACCGAGGAACATCTGCCCGAAGATATCTAGACCTGCGAAAGGTCGTTGCCGTCGTTGCCCGTCTTCCCTGAGGACGGGCTTTTGTTTTGGGGCGCTGCGGCTTGTGTTTCTCCTATCCATCAGATAAGAAAAAAGGCCGGCAGACGCTGCCGAATGGACTTTTTACGGAACGAGGAACCCATGAAAACCGAATCGCTTTGCCTGCATGCGGGCTATACTCCCAAGAACGGTGAGCCCCGGGTACTGCCCATCGTGCAGAGCACGACCTTTACTTATGACTCCACGGCCGAAGTGGCCAAGCTTTTTGACCTGGAAACTTCCGGCTTTTTCTACACCCGTCTGGGTAATCCCACGGTGGACGCCGTGGAGCAGAAAATCGCGGCTCTGGAAGGCGGCGTCGGCGCCCTGTGCACCTCTTCGGGACAGGCTGCCAACCTCATCGCCATCCTCAACGTGGCCCAGAGCGGCGACCATGTGGTCAGCATGGCCAGCATCTACGGCGGCACCTTCAATCTGTTCGCCGTGACGCTGAAGAAAATGGGCATCGAAGTGACCTTCGTGGACCAGCGGGCCGATGACGCCGAGATCGAGAAGGCCATCCGCCCCAACACCAAGGCCGTGTTCGGCGAGACCCTGACCAATCCTTCCATGGACGTGCTGGACATCGAACGCATCGCGGCCCTGGCCCATCGTCACGGCCTGCCCCTGATCGTGGACAATACCTTTGCCACGCCTGTGCTCTGCCGTCCCTTCGATTTCGGTGCCGACATCGTCGTCCACTCCACCACCAAATACATGGACGGCCATGCCCTGCAGATGGGCGGCGTCATCGTGGACAGCGGCAAGTTCGACTGGACTTCCGGGCGCTTCCCCGAATTCACCGAGCCCGACGCCTCGTATCATGGCCTGATCTATACCAAGGCCTTCGGCAAGGCCGCTTACATCGTCAAGGCCCGCGTGCAGCTCATGCGTGACCTGGGATGTTGCCAGACGCCGCAGGGCGCCTTCTACATCAATCAGGGCCTGGAGACCCTGCCCCTGCGCATGGAACGCCACTGCCGCAATGCCGAAGCCGTGGCGACCTTCCTGGCCGGGCACGACAAGGTGGAGAGCGTCTGCTACCCCTGGCTGCCGGACAGCCACGACAAGGCCCTGGCCGAAAAATACCTGCCCAAGGGCTGCAGCGGCGTCATCTCCTTCTCGCTCAAGGGCGGCCGCGACGCCGGGGCCCGTTTCATCGACAGCCTGAAGATGGTGTCCCTGCAGGTGCATGTGGCCGATATCCGTACCTGTGTCCTGCATCCGGCCAGCTCCACGCATCGCCAGCTCAGTGACGAGCAGCTCACGGAAGCTGGCATCACGCCCGGCATGGTCCGCCTGTCCGTCGGTCTGGAAAATATCGACGACCTTCTGGAAGACCTGTCGCAGGCGCTGGCTCAGGCCTAAGCCATAACAAGACGGTACAAAATGAGAGAGCGGGTCCCGCAGGGGGCCCGCTCTCCTTGCGTTGTGGCTGATGGGCTGCTCCTGCTCCGTCAGGGACAGGCAGGAGAGGACGTCTCAGACTTTTTTGCTGTCTTTTGCAAACTGTTTCAGTCTGCATTATTGGCGATCTCGGCCATGGTGGCGCCGGTGGCCCGGCACAGGTCGTCCGGCGAAAGGCAGAGCTGCACCCCGCGCTGTCCGGCGCTGATGTAGATCTGCTCCCAGAGGATGGCATGCTCATCCAGAAAGACGGGGTAATCCTTTTTGGCTGCCAGCGGCGAACAACCGCCGCGGATGTAGCCTGTCAGGGGCAGGACTTCCTTGAGGTGGACCATCTCCACATGCTTGTTGCCGGATGCCGTGGCCAGGGCCTTCAGGTTCAGTTCCGCCGCGGCGGGGATGCAGGCCATGATGACGCCTGTTTTGTCACCGCGGGCCACCAGGGTCTTGAAAACGCAGCCGGGATCCACGCCCAGCTTGTGGGCCATGGTCACGGCGGAAAGGTCGCTTTCGTCCACATCGGCCTGATGCAGGGTGAAGGGGATCTCCAGACGCTCCAGCAGGCGCGCGGCATTGGTCTTGGCTATTTTTTTGCTGCTCATAGTGCTTGCGATAAACTTGTGATCGAAACGGGGGATGGCGTCATTAGGCCTGCCAGCAGGCCGTGACCTGCCGGAGGATATCATCCTGTGCCTGTTGCCGCAGAGCGGTCAGCTGTTCCAGCAGGGCAGGGATGCGGGCGCGAAGGTCCGCCGGTGTCCCGGCATTGTCCACCACCAGATCGCTGGCGGCTTCCTTGCGCTCGGCTGACCACTGCCATGCCTCCAGAGTCGCGGTTTTTTCTTCGCTCCAGCCGCGGGTGGCCATGATGCGTTGCAGGCGGATCTCGCGCGGGCAGCGTACCGTCAGGCTCAGGGCCCCGGGCAGACCGGCCTTGTGCCAGCCGCATTCGAAATACAGGGGGATCTCCGCCACGGCGCAGTTCTTGCCCCCGGCTTCCGCCTTGTCCCAGAAGGCCAGGATGGCGTCCCGGACAAGGGCATGGACCATCTGTTCCACTTCTTTGCGCAGGCCGGGATCCTGCTGCATGGCCTCCAGCAAAGCGGGTTTGCACACGCTGCCGTCATCCTCCAGCAGACGTTCCCCGAAGCGGCGGCCCAGATAATCGGCCATCTCCCCACCGGCGGCATAGAGCTGCGCCACCAGGGCATCGGCGCTGACCGTGGGCAGGCCCGCCTCTTCCAGCGCATGGGTGAGGGTCGATTTGCCGCAACCGGGATTGCCGGTGATGACCAGCCGCTGCATGCGGCTGCTGTTGTTCAGGATGGTCCGGAGCATGTCGTCGGGCGGCGGGCAGAAAAATTCCAGCGCCTCGCCCGACAGGGGATGGCAAAAACTGATGTGCCAGGCATGCAGCATCTGGCGCGGGGCACGGGCCGCCACAGGGGCCGGGGCGTACAGGGCGTCGCCCAGCAGGGGATGGCCCACATGCGCCATGTGGACGCGGATCTGGTGCGTGCGTCCGGTATGGATGCGCACGGCCACCAGCGAGAAATCCTTGCGCGGGCTGCTCCAGAGCACGCGCCAGTCGCTGTGGGCCGCCTTGCCGCCCCGCTTCTCCGGGACAACGGCCATCTTGACCTTGGCGGTAGGATGGCGGCCCAGAGGTTCCCGGCAGGTGCCCGTTTGCGGGGGCACGCCCTGCACCAGGGCCAGATATTCCTTGTGGACTTCCCGCCGGGCAAAGGCCTCGCTCATGCGCAGGCGGGTGGGCTCGTCCAGGGCCACGAGCAAAAGGCCGCTGGTGTCCTTGTCCAGACGATGGACCACACCGGGGCGCAGGCCTTCCTGTTCCCGCAAACGCGGGAAGTGGTGCAGCAGGCGCTGGACAAGCGTGTTTTCCGGGCAGGACGGACAGGGATGGACCGTCAGGCCCGCGGGCTTGTTGCACAGCAGCAGATGCTCGTCCTGCCAGAGGATGTCCACCGCCTCGTCTTCGGCGCGGAGCTCGTTGGCCGTATCGGGCAGATCGAGACGGACCTCCTGGCCGGCCTTGAGCTTGAGGGACGCCGTGGAGACCGGCAGCCCGTCGATGCGGCAGGTACCGGCCGTGATGGCACGCTGCACGGCGGCCCGTGAGAGGTCGGGCAGCAGACCGCACAGGGCCTTGTCCAGCCGCTGCCCCACCAGAGCGCCCGCCACGCGGAAGTCCAGCTGACGAGGGCTTTCCCCGCTCATCAACGGCCTCCCAGGACGGTGATGCTGTTCACGCGGTCACCAAAGGTGGTGGTGCGGTACAGGTTGCGCAGTTCGCTGCCGGGCGTGATGGAGCTGACCACGGCACGGCCGATGACGAAGCGCTCGTTGTCGCTGGCGCCCTCTACGGTGCGCACGCCCCAGACGTTGTGGAAGATGGCGGGCCGCCCCTTGTAGGGCCCCACATAGAGCATGATGTGCCCGCGCAGCCAGACCAGGGTCAGGAAGGGGACGCCGTCGCGCAGGATGGCCTTTTCCTTTTCCTTGATGCTCATGCCGTCCAGCATGATGCGCCGTCCGCTGCGCGCCTGGGACAGGGAGTTGCGGGGCAGCCAGATGCCGAAGGGCGTCAGCAGCTCGCGGGTCAGGGCGGAGCAGTCGCGGTCGCCGAACATGCCGCCCCAGCCGTAGCGCTGCCCCATCATGACGTTGCCGATGAGGGCCACCTGCGCCGGGGTCATGGGCAGGGGCTTGATGGCGGCGTCTTCATGGGCCAGCGTCAGTGTGACCACGTTCGCCCGGCTGCCGTTCTTGACGGGGACCAGCACCGCCAGGCGGGTGTTGTCGCTCTGGGACGGGGCCAGGGGCAGGACAGTGCCGATATTGACCTGTCCGGCCAGGCTGCCGGGCAGGGGGACGTTGTCGCGCAGCACGGCCACATAGCTGCCGGTCTTGTAGCTGGCCTCGAAAGCCTCGTCCACGATGCCGATATCATTGGCGTCCACCCAGCCCGCGGCCACGGGGGTCTCCACATAATACCAGTTGCCGTCACGGCTGGTGTGGGCGATGAAGACCGGCGTCCCCACCGGCAGCAGGGAATACTGGAGGTAGTCGAAAGGATTGATGCGCGGGTCAGGCGTGGGCTCGCTGAAACGCGGCGTATGGCTGGGCATCTCGCGCAGGTCGGCATTGCGTACCGTGATGCCGTACATGGCCGTGTTGGGGAAGCTCTTCAGACCGGCGTTGGCACGCATGGCGTCCCATTCGTCCTGGGTCCAGCGCACGTCACCGTATTTGTAGCCCTTGGCCTTGCGGAAATAGATCTCCACGTCCCGTTTGCGGATGGAGGTCTTGCGCATGTCCCAGGGGCCGAAAAAGATGCGGTTGAAGCGCGCGTCCTGCTCCGCTTGGGCCTGGCTGTCCAGCAGGGGCGTGTCGGCACCGGCCTGCTGGGCGAACACGGTCAGATCCTGCGGAAAGCTCCGCATGTCACGGATGGTGCCCAGATGCGGGGAAGGGATGCCGTCACGCGGCGGGATCTGTTTGCCGCCGCAGGCGGCCAGCAACAGCAGCGAACACAGCGCCGCCAGCCGTACCCCTATCCAGAGGAAAGACCGAGTCATGATGCCCCCTTATTTGAAGCTCACCTGATACTTGCGCAGAAAGTCCGTCGGCAGATAGGTCATCTTGGCCTGGCGCAAGCCTTCTTCATCCAGATCCTGGGCCCGGTTCAGCAGCTCGAAGCCGTTGCCCGCCTCTCGGGAGAAGCAGGCATTGATGGTCTGGTAGACGCCGCGGAAACCGTTGAGCCCTTTTTCATAATGGACCCCCAGCGTCTTTTCGTCCAGTGCTTCCCCCACGCTGAAGGCCACCATCTGGCCGTCCACATACAGGGAACCGCCGCACAGGCCGTCCAGAAGCTCCCAGTGGGAGAGCACGCGGTTGATGGCTTCGTTCTCGGCACGCAGGGAAGGGGAGTCCTCGCATTCATGCCACTGGCACCAGTCGTCCTGCAGGCCCAGCACGTCTTCCACCATGGCATCGTCCAGCGGCCGGTAGTCGATGCCGTAAGCCTTTTCGAAGCCGCGCAGGTGGTTACGCTTTTTATGGTAGCGGTTGCCCGGCAGGGTGGCCAGATCGCTCTGCAGATACAGGTATTCCCACTGGCCGCGCGAATCATGCTCTTCGACCTTGTCCGGCAGGGCCGCGCGCCAGCGCTCCAGCAGTTCTTCGGGCACGCGGATGAAGCTGCGGCAAGCGTCGATGCCGCTGGCAGCCCAGTCCACGGCGTCCCAGTCGCCCACAGGGGCCCAGTAGGTGACGAAGGGCACGGTCTGGCGCAGCCAGCACAGATCGCCGTCAAAGGCCCACTGCAGGCCGAAATACTGCTGCCAGCCCCAGATATTGGGCAGGCTGTAGTCCAGGGAACGGCGCGGGGTCTTGTGCCACAGTTCGTAGAATTCGGAACGACCGTCCAGGGTGACGGGAGTGAAAGAAAGATTCTTCATCAGGGGAACCTGTTGTTATCTGTTGTCGTGATGGTGCCGGGCGCGCATGGCAAAGCGGGCCCAGTCGCGGTACAGCAAAACATAAAACATGATGGCCGTTTGTAAACACTGCGAGACCAGCATGGCCAGGAACACGCCGGAGGCCGTGCCCCACAGCCAGTGGCCCAGCAGCCAGCCCAGCGGCAGACGTACCAGCCAGAAGGTACCGCCGTAGACCATCAGATTGTAGCGTGTGGCGCCCGCGCCCACCATGACGCCGCCCATGACGGTGCTGGCGATGGAAAAGGGCGTGGAGAGCAGATTGTAGGTCAGATAGTTGATGATCTGGGCCTGCGTGCCCGCCTCGTGGGAGAGCAGGGCCGCCAGTTCGGCCCGGAAGGGCCAGAGCAGGGCCGCCACGACGCTCATGCCCAGCGAGGCGATGACGATCATCTGCAGGGCGACGCGCTTTGCCTTGGCGGGCTCGCCCATGCCGAGACAGTTGCCCACCAGCACGGAGACGCTCATGTTGAAGGCCATGCCCGGCAGGAAGAGCAGTGCCTCGATGCGCAGACCGGCGGTGAGGCCCGCCAGGGCGTTGATGCTGTCGAAAGGCAGGGAAGCCACCAGGACGAAAAGCATGAGGTAGCCGGACTGCCAGACGATCTGGGCCGCGCCCGCGGGCAGGGCCACCTTGAGCAGGTAGGGAAGGCCGGCCCGCAGCCAGCGAGTGGTGGGCATGGCCCGGCGGCACAGGTAACCGGCCCGGCAGAGCAGCAAACAGTTGGCCACGGCTCCCAGACACTGGGCACCGGCATTGGCCCAGGCGATGCCCATATAGCCCATGCAGGGCAGGCCGAACCAGCCCAAGCCCAGCCCCAGACAGCCCAGCAGGTCGAAGACGCAGACCGTGGCCGCCACCCAGAGCGGCGGCAGGACCTGCCGGGTGGCACGGAACATGACGCCGGTGGCGGCGTAGACATACTGGGCGGGCAGGGCCAGCATGGTGATGTCCCAGAAACCGGCGGTGACCGGCAGGATGCGCTCCGGGACCTGGAGGACGCGCAGGATGGGGCTGCCCAGCTGCCAGCCCAGCAGGGCCACCAGGATGCCGGCCAGCAGGCTGCCCAGGACGGTGGTGCCCACATAGCGCTGGGCGCGGCGCATGCGCTTGGCCCCCAGTGACTGGCTGACCGCTGCCGTGGCGCCGCTGGACATGGACATGGCCACGACCATGAGGAACAGGCCGCACTGATTGACCATGCCGAGCGCGGCCTGCACGTCGGCACTGATGCGTCCGGCCACCCAGATATTGATGAAGCCCATGAAGAAGACCAGATACATCATGAGCATCTGCGGCCAGGTGAGCTTCCATATGGCACGGGGAGAAACGCTGAGATCCGGTTCCGGCATGAGGTGTTCCAAAGATGTTTGCGTGCGGCTGACACGGAAAAGGTTGATGGGCAGCAAGGGGGCTCTGGCAGGGAAGGCTTCCTGGTCCGGCAGCCCGGCGGCAGGCCGTGAACGGCAGCGCAGACATCGCCCGTGTCGGCACCGTCTCCTCCGGCGACGAGGAGATCGGCAAGCTGATCGCCGACGCCATGGAGAAGGTCT
>ERZ772863.1729-NODE-1729-length-17595-cov-18.540422_pt1 | contig 17595 bp, 20 predicted proteins | sample MGYA00512134_ERZ772863 | MGnify/ENA primary metagenome ERZ772863 (study PRJEB29015, sample SAMEA2737659) | human gut metagenome | biome: human gut; feature: human-associated habitat; material: faeces | place: China | collected 2012 ...
GCAGCGGTCTCCAAAACCGCGTGCCGAGGGTTCGAATCCTTCTGCCCCTGCCATATTGGTGGAACAAAAAAGATGCACCAGCCGAAAAGCCCGTAAATACGGGCTTTTTTCATGCTTTTTAACCGGAAATTTTAAGGTGAAAACCGTGGATGCTTTTTCACGATTTTAGCCGACCGGAAGGATTTGAACGCTACACAACGAAATATTGTCAAACAAATCGGCAGGCTTTGAGCAAATTTCGCTCTTAACTTGCCGATTATTTATGAAAAAACTTTCACAAACTTTTCAAGACTGTTTTGTCTAATATCACGAAATGTGATAAATGACAAAACGGTCTTTTTTTATTTCTCAAGGAAGGACGTGATACCCGTGTGGCAGCTATACTATTAAAATGGAAAATAAAACAAAGGAGGAAATCAATGAACAACAAACTTATAATCAACACAAATCTGCTTCGCAAAGAATCGGAATTCAAAACGTATACTTGCGTGGTGGAAAAAGCTGTGCCTGTTCCGACCGAAGAATTTGAGAGGCTGAAACACACTCCGATGTGCAATAACGATCTCATAAGTGAAAACCTTAACAGTATGTGGTACGGCAACGGCGTACACCATTGTCTGCTGATCTACGACAAGCAACAGGGCGACGGCTTGTTAATAGAGTCTGAGGGTGCTCCCTATGCAAGATATGCCCAGTATATTCCAAACGCCAAACTGTTGTACGAAAATCATATGCAGAATCATTTACAGGAATTAAAATTTTACTGTCCGCTTGAAATCAACAGAGAACCGGAATGCCGGTATGACGAGGAATACGAAAAAATCTCGTCCTATGAGGCTTCTGCTTACAAATCGGAGATAAACCGATTTATTGAGGATTTTACAATGCCCGAGGAGAAAGAACGGGGTCTCATGAACTGGTATGGCAAGGGCAATTCAGTCGACCAAAAGGTACGCTCGGCGTTTATGTCTGTCGAGGAGCGCGACGGAGAGCTTGTTGGCGTTATTACGGCTCAGATTTACGGTCAGCTAACAGATGAAGAGCTTGAAGAATTCCGCTCGTACTGCGAGGGACAACTTTCAGACGGCGTTGGGGAGTCTCTTGAACAGCGGCCGATAAAAACTCCCGACGGCGATATTTATGTCAGCTTCTGGAATTCAGATGACAACTGGAGCTTGCAGACGGAGGAAGAAATAAACAGCATTCAGTCAGAAGATTTGACCGATGAACCCGATATTGGAATGACAATGTGAGGTACGCATGGTATACAATGAAAAGAAAGTTGAGTTGCTTAGACAGAGGTATCCCGAGGGTACTCGGATTTGTCTTGACCACATGGAGGACTTATGTCCTGTGGAAAGCGGCACCAATGGAACTATTATTGGAGTCGACGATATCGGCTCAGTCATGGTTAAGTGGGATAACGGCAGAACTTTGAATCTTCTGCCCGATGAAGATAAATTTCATACGATCAAGCATGAACAAACTCAGTCAGACGAACAAACAGAAGAAAATACGGAAAATGAAGAAATCGCAGAAATCGAGGAATTATCGGAAGAACCGGAAATGGATATGTCCATGTAGGACTTGAAATACGGCGGTTTATGTGATATAATGTACAAGATAAAATTCTGAGAGGAATACGTTCATGAGTAAAAACAGTAAGATCTGCCCGAACTGCGGCAGAAAAATGAAACAGCAGTTTATCGGATTACAGCATTGTAAGTGCGGTATAAGCTGGAAACATGATATGGGTTACTTTGAACGCACAAACGATATGGTATTCGCTTTGCAGCGTGTTAAAATCGGCAAGAAGGTAAAGCAAATGCCCATTATACGAATAAAAGAGCGAAAGGAAAATGAATATGCCGAATAAGCCGCTCCTTGACCGAGCCTTATACAAAAAAATTAAAGCTATGGACCGTGAAACAATGGACAATTTCATTCAGAATATATATCAGACAGGAAAAGACGACGTACACGCCACAGAAGTCGACTTCGACAAGCTGCGTGAAGATATATCCAAGATCAAGGGTATCGGAGAAAGCCGATTGAATGAAATAATGGCTGTGATCGAAAGTCATATAGGAGCTGACTCCGAATAATACAATTAAATATCGCAGAACTGCCGTTAAATGAGAGATCATTTAGCGGTTTTTTTATTGTCAAAATCAGAAAGGGGCGCTTTGAATGATACGAGTATTCGACGCATTTTCAGGCATCGGAGGCTTCCGATCTGCTCTGGAAAGAGTCGGAGGATTTGAAATTGTGGGGTGGTGCGAGATTGACAGATTTGCGCAGAAAGCCTACAAAGCACTGTACGATACCGGAGGTGAACAATTTTATGAAAATATCAGAGATATTGACGTCGGAAAACTTGCAGACTTTGATCTCCTTATTGGAGGTTTCCCCTGCCAGCCGTTCTCGGTCTGCGGAGCAAGAAAAGGCTTTGCCGACGAGCGAGGAGATCTGTTCTTTGAGCTTGCCCGACTGCTTGAAGCGAAAAGACCTAAGTATTTTTGCTTTGAAAACGTACCCGGTCTCATGGGGATTGACTCGGGAAAAACTTTTGCAAAAATCATTGAAACGCTTTCTCAACTGGGGTATTGCGTGGAATGGCGTGTGTATAACAGCGCCGATTACCTTCCCCAAGTCAGAAAAAGAGTTTACATTGCAGGATGTCTTGGAATCGACTGTTCCGGAAAAATACTGGCTTTCGGAAAAAGCGACAGCCAGAATTGCCGGAAAACTGAACAAATCATAGGCGGAAGTCAAGGCACGAGAGTTTATGATCCCGATGGACTTGCGGTGACGCAGTGCAGCGGTTCGGGCGGTATGGGCGGAAAAACAGGTCTGTACTTTATTGACAGCAATCCTCCACCTAATCTCACAGAAAATGCAAGATGTATAACCGCAAGGCAGAACAGCGGAGTAAGTCATCACAAAGGTGAACACTCCGCTGTTTTTTGTGATCTGAACGAAAATCCGCAGATTACGGAAAACGCCCGATGTCTGCATACAAGAATGGACTTGGGGGTAACAAACGGAACTCATAAAGGAGAAAGATCGGGAGTTCTGATTGAGGACGGACCGAGAGCAATTATCAATCCGTTTAAGGAAACTACCCGTCAAAACGGCAGACGAATAAAAAATCCCAACGAACCGATGTTTACGCTTACGGTAACCGATCGACACGGGATTGTCCACCATGGACGGATAAGACGCCTTATGCCAATTGAGGCATGGCGGCTGCAGGGTTTTACAACAGAGCAATTCGAAAAAGTTGCGGCAACGGGGATGTCCGACGCACAGCTCTACAAACAAGCCGGAAATGCCGTAAGCGTACCCGTTGTTGAAGAAATTGCGAGAAATTTATTGAAATTTGATGAGGAGATAAATTAAATGAATAATATGATCAAGATTTTCAAAAATGAGGAATTTGGTTCTCTCAGAATTTTAAAGGATGATAACGGCAGAATTATGTTCTGCGGCAAGGACGTGGCTTCTGCATTGGGCTACAGCAATACAAAAGACGCAATAAAGCGGCATTGCAGGTGGGGCGTGAAACACGACCTACCTCATCCGCAGTCTCCAAGTAAAACTATTAAGATGATTTTTATTCCTGAGGGAGATGTTTACAGACTTGTTGCACACAGCAAGCTGCCGAGAGCTGCGGAATTTGAGTCGTGGATTTTTGATAAAATTCTGCCTCAGATCAATCAAACAGGCGGCTACGTCAGCAACGAGCAAATGTTCATAGAAAACTATCTTCCGTTTCTCGACGAGCCGTACCGCAATCTGTTCCGTTTGCAGATGATGGCTATCAACAAGCTGAACGAGCGGATACGTCACGACCAACCGTTAGTGGAGTTTGCGAATCAGGTTGCAAATACCGATAATCTCATCGACATGAACGCTATGGCAAAATTGGCAAGAGCCGAAAATATCCCTGTCGGAAGAAACAAGCTCTACGGCTGGCTTAAGAGTATGAGAGTGCTTATGGCGAATAATCTCCCCTATCAGGCGTTTATCGACCGAGGATATTTTGCGGTAAAGGAGTCGGTGTTTGAAACTCCGACTATGACCAAGACCTATCAGCAGACGTTTGTGACGGGAAAGGGTCAGCATTTCGTCATAAATCTGCTGAAAAAATATTACGGGAAGGAGGTTTTGCAATAATGGAGATCAAAAGCATTTCTTTACACGATCTGAGAAAAATGAATGACAGCGAGGGACTTGTCCTGCAAGGGTGCGGCGGCGATCTGCAGGAATGGGTCGACGGCATAAACGATATGCTGACGGAAAGCGGAATATTGCAGAATGACAATAGGTTTGAAAAGGCATATAGCTTTAAAAACGGAGGCCTTACCTGTCTGCTGTTTCCCTTTGAAGATGTTCAGCTTGATGTAGGTAAGCTTGCAATATGGCGGCTCCGGACGAGGGAGGATTTCGGAAGCACATGGCTGTCGGATTACATTGTGAACAATCTTGAAGAATGCGTTTCGGAACAGGACGAAGATTTAGAAATGGAGATGGGTTAATGCATACAAACAAAATCAAAGCTAAAGTGGACTTCAAGTTCTGTATTGGAAGTATTCCTGCAATGCTGAGAGCGACAAAACCCGTACTTCCGGAGCGGCAGTACAAGGAGCTGTGCAATGAGGTAAACAAAGCCGACGGCTACCTTGAACAGAAGCGAATAATTTTTTCATACGTTGACCCGATAATCAAGGGCTGAAAACAGCGTAAAATCTAATATTTATTAAGGTCGTTTTGCCAACAGCAGATCAAAAATCTGGTGCTTGCAAAGCGACTTTTCTCCTGTTGGTATAAACGGCAGAAAGGAAAAACATGAACAGTTTTATGTCATGGGTAGGAGGAAAAAAGGCTCTCAGAGACGCCGTACTTGCGAGGTTTCCACCCTACTATGAGCGGTATATAGAGGTTTTCGGAGGCGCAGGCTGGGTTCTGTTCCATAAGCCGCCCGGTATGGATTTTGAGGTATATAACGATTTTAACAGCAATCTTTCTAATCTGTACCGCTGTGTCAGAGATAAGCCAAATAAGCTGAAATACAAGCTGCGGTACGTCCTCAATTCCCGTGAGGATTTTGATTGGATAGCAGGGCTTCATAAACGCAATCTTTTCCCGAAATTTCGGGACATTGATCGTGCGGCAAAATTTTATCAGCTTATTCGTTACAGCTATGCAAGCGGACTTGACAGCTTTGCAAGTCAGCCGCATTCCATTTGGTCGGACTTCCCGATGATAGACTTGGCGGCGAGGCGATTGCAGAAAGTCATAGTTGAGAACAAGGATTTTGAAAAGCTGATACGGCAGTATGACCGCCCTGTCAGCTTTTTCTACTGCGATCCGCCGTACTTTGCTACCGAAAACTATTACAAGGACGTCGGGTTTAAAACCAAGGATCATATCAGACTGCGTGACACTCTTCTGGATATCAAGGGCAAGTTTCTTGTTTCTTACAACGACTGTCCCGAAATTCGTGAGATATGGGACAAGCCGAATATCCGCATCGAGGAGATCAGCAGAATTAACAACTTGGCACAGCGGTACGACGGCGGCTGTCAGTATGCGGAACTCCTCATATCCAATTACGATACGAGCGAGAGAGCAAGGTCTGTACGCCAGCTCTCGCTGTTTGACGATGAAACAGACAATTTTGGAGGTATAATTTTATGAAAAAGATAATTTTTGCACAGGTACTCACAACAAATGGAAAGACCGAATTTTCGGGACTTTACGATGAAAACGGGAATCCCGTAAGAGTAGAAACAGAGTGCGACGGCGGCGGTGTTTCTCTCACGATATGGCGTAATGCTCCCGAAAGAGAACGCCGTGATTGTGGTATCTCGGATGAAGAGATCGAACGGACTTGCTCCATGCATGATGATTGTGGTAATTGTCCATTGTATGCTTACTGCGGCGAGGAAACGGAGGAATGCAGTGATGAATAAAATTGTACGGGTGTTAGGAAAGAAAGGCAGAATTACGATACCCTATGAAATACGGCTTGCCCTTAATATACGGTCAGGGAATATTCTTAGCTTTGACGCCAAGGGAAATACGATAACTGTTACAAAGGAGAAGCTGTGTGACGACTGCAAATCGGAAAGTGAACCGCTTGATTCCTTTGTAGAGTCACTTGTGCTGGAGGAAAGAGAAAGGCTTTTAAAAACTCTTATGAGACTTAAAAGAAAAGGAGCTGTGAAAAACGTATGAGTTATCTGTACAGACAATCTTTTGAAAACGCAAAACTCACCGGAGAAATTGAGGCATACCGTGAAAGCCGGACGGAAAATATCCGCTGTAAAAAAGCGATAGAATCGGCTATTTCAGATAGTTTCGACGGTTTCACTCTGAATAAAAATGGGGCTAAAAAGGTCATAGCCGATTTCGGTTATGACCGTACAATGTGGGTGCTTGCCGCAAGCATTCTTAATAAGAAAGATGACGGTCGTTTCTCCCGTGAGAACAAGGAGTGGGCAAGGTCTGTTATCCCCTCATATCCTCCCCAAAAAGAAATGCGCGAATACTGTGTTGATTCTCATCCCGCCGTGCTTAACGGCTTTATCGATCAGGTAAAGAAAAGATATGACAGGCTCGGACTTGTGGGCGAAAAACAGTGCGTTCAATCCGATAAGCCGCAGGATTACGAAAGAAAGCTGTTGATCCTCAAGCCCGAAATCCTTAACGAACAGTTCAAGGACCCAATAAATCAGTATTTCTACGCAGCAGGCGGCTTTGGCTGCGATCCCGAAAAATCGGGCAGAAAGGTATTCGGGCAGTTCCTTGCGGACGACGAAAAAGCACAATTCTACCGTGAGGATTTCTTCGGAGTTGCCGACTATGAGCAGCTTCCGAAATGGGCGGTTGAACGGCTTGAACAGATCGAGGCTCCGCAGATGAAGATCAGGATTTTTCAGATCGACCATGAAAAGGACCGTAATAAGCTCGCTTTTATGAATTACGACTACACACAATCACATGGCGGCATAAAAGCTGAGAATTACCGTCAGATTTACGGCGGTACTGTGACCTGTGACAGCCTTGAAAGTGTTTTCGCCCTTTGCAATTCGGACAAAACACCTCCCGGATATCTCGGAGAGTCGATGTCAGTCAGCAATGTCATTGAAATCTGCGACGGCAAGGATAAAGGCTTTTACTTCTGCGACAGCGTTGGATTCAAGCCGATAGACTTCGATATCGATAAAACAAATCATTCGGATATAATGAAAATTCTTATCGTGGAAAACGGAAAAGCTCCATATGAAGCTGAAATTCGCAATGATATCCATGCCATGCAAGAAGTTGTGGGCGGCAGCATCGAGCCTATATATTTCGAACCCCAAAACAACGCTCTTTGCTGGTGCAATGATGAATTTCTGCTGAACGGCTCTGCTCCAAACAGGATAGTTGGAAATACTCTTGTCCACGGTACATTCTACATTTCAGGCAACTACCGGAACGAATACGGCGAGTGGGACAGCTGTTCACTTACCGACGAGCAGATTGAAAAGTACAAGGAGCAGTTTAATCATGTGGTAGTAAATCTGCCGGGCATAGGGCTTATCGCAGTGAGGGAAACCAAGCCGGAAATAATCGAACCGGACGAAGAATTTGAAGAAGAACATGAAATCGAACAGACCATGTAAAGGAGAATGAAATTATGAAAATACACGCATCTATCAACAGAATGGTAAACAAAGATGATTCGGCAATCAAGGCATATGCCAGCGTAACAATGGACGGTATGTTCGCCGTTCACGGACTGAGGGTCATCGAGACCGAAAAGGGCAGGTTTGTCAATATGCCTTCCACCTCATACACTAATAAGGACGGCAACAAGCAGTACAGCGACACCTTCCATGCCATAACCAAGTCGGCGAGAACTGCCGTAAATCAGGCTGTACTCAATGCTTACGATCTCAAGCTTCAGCAGGTTCAGCAGACGGATATCGAGGTTGAGAACACCCCTGATGAGGAAATGTCCGAGCCTGAAGATGAACCTGAGCCGGTTATGAGTATGTAGTTTGCTAAAGCTTTTGCTGTGTAAATTGTCACAAAGGTAGAACTTTTGAAAAGAGGCTGGATTTACAAGAAAAGGTGTGATATATTGCTTGTCGAAAGGAGTTGATCATATGAAAAGAGCAACGGTCATATCAATACTTTGCACGGTAATGCTGACCGCCTGCGGAAATGTATCGGAGTCCGTAGAAAGTGTGGAAACTTCGGCAGTGAGCCAAACTACGACCACGGTCACAGGCTCCGCAGTAACATCTGGAAAGGAAGAAAAGGATACAAGTGAAACCACAACTACTACGAGAAAGAGTTCGCAGACGGTATCCGAGACTTCAAAACCGACAGATATCACAGTAACTACGACCAAGAAATCTGGTTCTTCAAATGCGAACGGAAATTCTAATCAGGGTCAGAATAATAACGGTCAGGAAAATAACTACCAGCCTGCACAGAATAATCCGCAGCCCGATAATTCGCCGTCAAATGATCCTCAGAGTAATAACGGAGCGGAACAGAATAATACCCCCTCTCCTCCGTTAACAACGGCAAAGCCTTCGGTAACGAATCCGCCGACTACTACAACAACTAAGCCGCAGACTACAGTACCGCAGACTGAACCGCCTGAAGTTGTAATTGAAGATACAACAAACCTGCAAAGTGTTCTGAATTATGTAAATTCGCTCGGAAGAACGACCGATGAATATTACAACATCGGTGCAGGATTGAGTCACGATGGTTCTGATTATGGAAAAGCCGAAGCCGTGTATAATTGGATTCAGAATAATGTCAGCGGAAATTGTCAAGTGTTCTCAGTGGCAACAATGTATGCCTGCAAGGGGATTGGGCTTGAATGTCGGTATGCGTTTTTCTCCCCCGATGACTGGTATGGACACATGGCAAATCTGGTAAATGTGGACGGAGCATGGTATGTGTTCGACACACAAGGCGGCAGATTTTTAAAATCAGATAAATACGGTGATATTACCCGGATATTTGATGAAAGTGATATTACAATTGATATTTCGGTAAGCGAATCTGCTTACTAATTAAGTAAACAACAAATATGCAATAAAGAGAGTCGGATTTCTCCGACTCTCTTTATTTGCGCAAAATCAAAGGAGAAATGCAATATATGTTTAAAATTAAATCAAAGATATTAAAGAAACTCAGCGCAGGGTTCATGGCAGGACTTTGCGTTTTTTCTATGCTGGGCTCATCTATGAGCGGAGTTATCACAGCGAATGCGGCAAGTACGTCAACGGAAAATTCAGCTTTTCCATCAGCGGATACGGTTGTAGCAAAAGCTGCAACTCTTCTCGGCTCGCCGTATACCTTTGGCAATAAGGGCTATTGGTACGCATACAATCAGGGACAGTACACTCCGCTGTCGGTGCAGACGATCAACAACCTTGGTATCGACTGTTCGGGACTTGTGTACTACACGCTCACACAGCTCGGCTATTCTACAAGCGGTTTTTCGTGGAATAACCCTGTGCCCGTTGATACTGCTCACTGGCTGACTGTCAGCGACAGCTGTACGATCACCTACAATGGCGTAACCTCTAAGGTTGGCGTGGAAAAGGCAAATATCAAGACTACCGACCGCCCGTATTGGGAATGCTCCGACGGTTCGACGATCACTCCCGGTTCGGTTGTTGTGGCGGAGAATCCCGGCGGTATCGACCACGCATGGATATATATGGGCGAATTTGACAGCCGTTCCGACGTTGTTTCTTATCTGAAATCTATCGGAGTTTCCGAATCGCTCATAACAAGCTCCACAGTCGGCGACGGCACAGGCGCAGGAGGTACTCATTGGAGGATCGAGTCCAACGGATCTCAGGGTGTTGTCATTAACAACAATACCGACGGTAAAACTGCGACTGCGATGAATATGTACGCTTTCAGGATCACAAAAACTGATGTTACCTTTGAGATCGATAAGTACAATACGGACGGTAATCTTGTAGGAAAATCAAGTGTTGACAATTCCACAGCGGTATACGGAATCTACAGTGACAAGTCCTGCACAAAAAAGGTTGGCGAAATCGCCATAGGCGCTGACGGCACAGGTAAAATTCAACTTCCCGACAGCACTTATTACGCAAAGGAATTAAAAGCTCCTACAGGTTATTCTATTGATCCTACTGTTTATACAATCAAAGCAGGAAAAAACAAGGTGACAGAGGATTTCAAAACAGGAACAATTAAAATTAACAAAACCGCAGAGGACGGAATCATCAGCGGCAGGGAGTTTAAAATCACCTATTCATACAATGGAAAATCGCTCTCTGAAACTGCCAAAACCAATGCAAACGGAATTGCAACCTTTGACGATCTAAGAGTTTATGATATGTCCACAGGTAAAGCAATTGTCTACACCGTATCCGAAATCAACGTAGATACGAGATATGAAACTCCGAAAGCGCAGAACGTTACGCTGACGAGCGGAAATGTTGATCTGACTGTCAATGTCAATTTCAACAATGAACTTAAAACAGGTTCAATCAAGATCAATAAACAGTCAGAGGACGGAGAGAACGGCGGCAGAGAATTCACTGTCACAGGCAACGGAAAGACCTATACCATTACCACAGGTGAGGACGGTATCGCTCTGCTTGAAAATATTCCGGTTTATGACAGTAATAACGAAAAAATCACCTACACAATCAGCGAGAAAAACGTTCCGATAAAATATGTGATTCCTGCTGATCAGACAGCAACTCTTACAGCTGACGCAACCACAACTAAGACATTCAAAAATATCCTCAAGAAATTTACCGTTGAGGTGACAAAGCAGGACGCAGAAATGGTCTCCGCACAGGGCGACGGTACTCTTGCAGGCGCAGTTTACGGCATTTACCGTGACGGAGCGCTTATTGACACCTACACCACAGATGAAAACGGATATTTCAAGTCCAAGGAGTATGTCTGCGGAAATTACACAGTTCAGGAGATTTCTCCCTCCGAGGGATATCTGCTTGATATGACTGTTCATTCCGTAGGCGCAGGGCCGGAAAAATACACAATTGAAAGTAATCTCATTTCTATGACTGTGACTGAGGACGTAATAAAGGGCAATATCTCAGTCATCAAGCATACGGACGACGGCTCGACTCAGATCGAAACGCCCGAAGTCGGCGCTGAATTTGAGGTTTATCTCAAGAGCGCAGGCAGTTATGGAAATGCTGCTGAAACAGAGCGTGATCATCTGACTTGCGATGAAAACGGCTTTGCACAGACAAAGGATATGCCATACGGCGTTTACACTGTGCATCAGACAGTCGGCTGGGAGGGTACTGAGTTTATTGCTGACTTCGATGTCAACATCAGCGAGAACGGACAGACCTACCGCTATCTTATCAACAATGCAGAGTTTGAAAGCTATGTTAAGGTGGTAAAGGTCGATTCCGAAACGGGAAAAACCATTCCTTACGAGGGCGCTGGATTTGAGATCTATGATTCAAACGGTCAGAAGATTTCTATGACTTTCAGCTATCCTACTCCCACAACTATCGATGTATTTTACACAAACAACGAGGGATACCTCATCACTCCCGAGGTTCTTCTCTACGGCGAATATTCTCTTGTTGAGGTTCAGGCTCCTGTGGGTTATGTTCTGGACAGTACGCCCGTGCCCTTCACAGTTTCTGCTGATAACGCAGAGGAAGAAAATGCTTTGACAGTCATTAAAGTTCACAAAGAAAACACCGCTCAGAAAGGCAGAATTTCGGTTCAGAAAACAGGTGATATTTTTAAAACCGTTGCTATGGCGTCCTCCGCTTACACGGATGAAAACGGCGAGATGACAGTAAATCCAACCACCTACACTCCCGTGTTTGCAAGCGGAAATCTTTCCGGCGCAGTATTTCAGGTGATCGCTTCGGAGGATATCGTTACGCTTGACGGCACAATCAGAGCCAACGCAGGCGATGTTGTGGCTGAAATTACAACCGATGAAAACGGCTATGCGGAAAGCGATCTGCTTTATCTTGGCAATTACGAAATCAAGGAGGTTTCTGCACCGTTTGGCTATGTTCAGAATACGGAATCACAGTTTGTTGAACTGACCTATGCAGGACAGGAAATCGCAGTGCTTGATACCGTAAATACGTCATTTGTCAATGATTATCAGGACGTTGAGATCAGTCTCTCAAAGGTTATGGAGAACGACGAGCTGTTTGGCATTTACGGCAAGGACTGCTATACAAGCGTAAGCTTCGGATTGTTTGCAGCAGAAGATATTACGGCGGCAGACGGTACTGTAATTCCTGCGGACGGACTGATTTCAGAAGTTTCACTTGCTGAGAATATGACTGCAAAATTTGATGTACAGATACCTTTCGGATGGTATTATGTCAAAGAAATTTCTACTGATGAACACTATATTCTTAACGGAGAAAAATATCTTGTAAACTTCGAGTATATGGGACAGGACATTCAGAATGTGGATATTGACTGCGGACAATTCGTAAATCTTCTCAAGCGTGGCAGGATAGAGGGACATAAGGTAGATGACAAGAGCGAACCTCTTGAAAATGCTGTGTTCGGGCTGTTTACTGCCGACTGCGTGAAGTTCAGCAGAGATACTGCAATAATGACTGCCGCCTCAGATGAGAATGGCTGTTTTGAGTTTACAGATGTTCCTTTCGGACAGTATATCGTTCGTGAGATAGAAAGTCCAAGGGGGTATATTCTTAGTGACAAGGAATATGCTGTCAGCATTGCAGAGGACGGAGAAGTTATTGAGATAACTGCGGAAAACAAACCTATTACTGTTGAGATCTCCAAACGTGATGTGTACGGAAACGAACTTGTGGGTGCTGAAATGGTGCTTGAAAATGCTGACGGTGAGACAGTTGATAAGTGGACTTCCGACGGCACAAACCACATTGTTTCAAAGCTTGGTGCAGGTGAATATATGCTTAAAGAAATTGCCGCTCCCGACGGTTATGTGATTGCAACGGACATTAAATTTACTGTTGATGTTTACGGCAATGTTATCGTAGAAAACGTTGAAGCCACAGTGACTTCGGAGAACGGCAATCCGCTTATCGTTATGGTAGATGACACAACAAAGGTGCAGATTTCCAAGCAGGATATCACCACAGGTGAGGAACTGCCCGGCGCAACGCTCCAAATCATTGACGAGGACGGAAATGTTGTTGAGGAATGGGTATCTACAGACGAAGCTCACTTCATCGAAGGCAAGCTGATCGCAGGCAGAGAATACACGCTCCGTGAAACGATAGCTCCCGACGGTTATGAGATCGCAAGCGAGATAAAGTTTACTGTGAACGATGACGGAACTGTGACTGAGGTCGTTATGTACGATGAGCTGACGTCTAAAACGGATACTCCGTATACTGGCGATAACCACAGTGATTTTGCAGCTTTTGCAATGCTCGGAGCTGCAAGCGTGATCATTGCCATTCTTATCATCACAAAGAAAGGAAAAAAGCATGAATAAAAAAGTTATTCGCACAATTGCGGCTGTCTCGGCAGCCGCCCTCCTTTGTGGGGGAATTTATCTTCTGGTGAAAAACGATGTGGCTCAAAGAATCAACTGGCGTGATATTATGATATACGCTCCTACACCGATAGCGAGAGAAACGCTTGACAAAGCGGTCGATATTAAAAAAAGCAAGCCTTCCGCCGACAGAGTTTCCGAGGATACCAAAGAAGAACTGACCGAACAGGTACGTCAGCTTTCCAACGAGCATGACGATTCTGTGGGTTGGCTGTATGTTTCCGATACAAATATCGATTATCCGATCATGCAGTCGGGAGATAACGATTATTACACACGCAGGGCGGCGGACGGTTCATATTTGTATGCAGGATCACTGTTTATGGACTATCGCTGTTCAAGCGATTTTTCTGACTTTAATAGCGTGATCTACGGTCACAATATGGGAAACGGAACGATGTTTGCGGATATTCCGAATTACGAAAACGAGGAATATTTCATGAATCACAGCTACGGCTGGCTGACCACTGAGAACGATGTCAGGCTTATAGATTTCTTTGCGGTTGCAAGAACTTCCGATACAAGCGGACTTTATCTTGCTGCTCCGAATTTTAATGAATGGGATAATCAGCTCAGAAACTATGCAAGTATTTACAAGGAGATTGAAGTAACCGAAAGTGACCATTTGCTTATGTTATCCACTTGTACAAGTGCGGAGGGTAACAGCCGTACTATTCTGGTAGGAAAAATTATCGAGGAGAGTGATGTGGAATGAAGTTGAAAAAGAAAGTTATTGCAGCGATTGCAAGCACACTCTGCTTTGCAACAATGATGTCGACTACAGCTTACGCTTCCGGCGATGTTGCGGGAGCAGTCCAAAGCACATGGACTACCGCAAGGTCGCAGGTGGTGTCGGTTGTAAACAACGTTGTGTTCCCCGTAATTGACGTAATTCTTGCGGTTTTGCTGTTTGTTAAGATAGGTCTCGCATATCTCGACTATCGAAAACACGGTCAGTTGGAATGGACTCCCATAGCCATAATTTTTGGCTGTCTTATCTTCACCCTAACCGCTCCGCTGTATATTTGGTCGATTGTGTAAGGAGGTATGACAAATGAAGAATATTCTTATACTCGCCGTACTGTCTGCGGTGATCCTTACAGGCTGCGGAAATATCTCGCCGCCGTTCAAAGCCGAGCAGACAACGGTCACAACAGCCGCACCGACAGTAAGTGCGGCTGCCTCTTCGGAGGCTGAAAGTACCGTCGATGAAGAACAGGTAAAATATGATACCTTTATTGCGGAGTTTTTCGATTCAAATATATGCTTTGCAGATACAAGCGCATTGGTAACAGAGGCAATGAAAGGCTGTTCATTTGAAACGCAGACAGACAGTTCAAACGGAGTGCAGAATATATCGCTGAAAGGCTCAAACGGCGGCGGTATGATCGATGTTCTGTGTATTGATCTAAGTCAGAGTGATCTTGATCACGATATGGAATATATCCTTGAAAACTTCGGAGATTATTACTTCGGACAGACCTCCGCACAGATGAGCGGTATCACCGAAGATGACTTTGTTTCGAGTTACCGAATGACAAGCAGTGTTGTTTCAAAGGGTAAGTATCAGCAGTACGGCTCTGTTCAGAAATCCGATGGTATGGCGACGCAGTTCGGATACACGGAAACATACGCTGTGCTTTCGGAGGACAAGCTTACCGTTGTGTCTGGTGCATATCTCAGTTCGGATATGATGGAAAGGCAGAGCTTTTCGCAGGTTATGGGACAATTCAGAGAATGCGTTGGTGGATGAAAAAAGGACTGATCTTACTCAGTCCTTTTGGTAGGGGATTAGATAAACTAATAATTTCGCCAGTTCCTAATCCATTTTGAAAATGATTTTTTAAAAATTGTTTGAAGTTGATTTTCTGCCTTACGGTTACAAATTCTTTACCACTACAAGAATATCTTGCCCTTATATATCAGCTTCAGTGATTATTTTTACATTATTGTCTTTACACCATTTTTTTGCAAATTCAAGCTGATGGGCTTCATATTTTTCTTTTATAAACAGATTCCATTCATCCATACGCCCAAGTTTGGCAAGTTCTGCACAGAATTTAGAGCTTCCCGGAAATGCATGAAGAATACGATTACCGAATATGGATTTATATGCTTTAGTAAGGAGTTTCTTTTGTTTTGTGTCATTTATCATTTCATCAATGTATTTAAACGTTATATCCCTGTTCCAATTCGGCGAAGCATCTTCTATCTCATGTAAGGTTGGTAATTTAATGCACTCATTTGACTGCAAAAATTTCCAAACTGCATCCTCGCCAAGATATTCTTCTGATAGGTCTTCACCATACGCTATTATTTTATTACTTCCTCTAACAATGTAGTATCCATCCGATTCAACATCAGAACAGTATTCCAATGACTCCAATAACACAGATAACTCCACTTGGTATTTTTCTTCCATAATAACAACAATCCAATCAAATTTCGATTTATCAAGCGATATTGCTCTTGATCTTTCTTCTCATTATACCACACCAAACCAAAATTTTCAACCTGGAAAGGAGACATTTAATGCCCTACATTCCATTCACAGACGAACAAAAACAGCTTGCCAACAGCGTAGACTTGGCAGAATATCTGCGTGTGCGTGGCGAAAAGCTTGAGCGTATCGGCAGAGAGCATAAGCTCATATATTACGACAGCTCAGGCAAGCACGACAGTATAACTATCCGTGGGTCAAAATGGTTCGACCATAAAAATCAGACAGGCGGCGGAGCAATAAAGTTTATGCAGGAGTTTTATGATATGGATTTTCAGACCGCTGTTCAGGAACTGTTGGGACAGAGGGTAACTCCGCTGTCCCACAGTCCGCCGAAAGCTATCGCAAAGGAAGAAAAGAAAGAGTTCAGACTGCCCCAAGCAAACACAAATATGCACAGAGTTTATGCTTACCTCATAAAACAGAGGTTTATCGCTCCCGAGGTCATAACTCATTTCGCAAAGCAACACACACTTTACGAGGATAAAGAACATCACAATGCCGTGTTTGTAGGCGTTGACGAAAACGGCGTTCCAAGGCAGGCAAGCAAGCGTTCAACAAATTCTTACGGCAATAGTTTCAGGATCACTTGTCAAGGTTCTGACACAAGATACAGCTTTGCACATTTCGGTGAAAGCAAAAGACTCTATGTGTTTGAGGCTCCCATAGATATGATGAGCTTTCTTACGCTTTATCCGAATGATTGGCAGAAACACAGCTGCATTGCAATGAACGGAGTGTATGAAAATGCTGTTTTAACGGCTTTGAAGAACCATTCAAATCTGTCCGAAATTGTGCTTTGCGTGGATAATGATGAGGGCGGAATTGAAGCTGTTGACCGTTTGAGTGATATTCTCAGAGAAAACGGATATCCAAACGTTAAACGTCTTGCTCCCAAATTTAAAGATTGGAATGAAGATTTAAAGGCAAAAAACGGAGCGGAATTTTTGCCTGCTGTTCCTCATAAGCGAAAGGAAAAATATCTGGAAACAGCAGATAATTTGCAGTTTTTAAAATGCAAATATGATAAGTTAAGAGGGCAGATTTTATCCACTTTAAAAAACGAGCAGTTTAAATTTTTAGCAGAGTATGCATTGGCAGGCTCTGCTTTTTTTATTACGCCAAAGGACGAAAATCTGATGTTTGAAAAGTTAAAATTCAAGCTGAAAGATGAGTACAAGCCTTATACCGACAAGGGCAAAAAGGTGCAGAAACAAAGGGCTTTGCAGGATTGTGTGCAGGAGGTTTTGCATGATCTGAAACAGACTGCCCGAACCCGTGAGCAGTCGGTTCAGACGGCAAAGCTTTTGTATAGCCTTGCAGACAGTGCCTTGCGGTTAAATGTTGAAGATACATTATCCGAACTTACACAAGAGCAAAGCGAATCAGAATACATTGTTTCAGAACCGGAGCAATGTATGGAATTCTGGTAATGCGATACCCTCTGCCTCACGGTGCAATACCTTTAAGATAACAAACTAACTCTTCTTTTAAATACAGAAGAAAGCATATTTCTATGGAT
>ERZ772863.1761-NODE-1761-length-17304-cov-3.094614_pt1 | contig 17304 bp, 15 predicted proteins | sample MGYA00512134_ERZ772863 | MGnify/ENA primary metagenome ERZ772863 (study PRJEB29015, sample SAMEA2737659) | human gut metagenome | biome: human gut; feature: human-associated habitat; material: faeces | place: China | collected 2012 ...
GTTTTACCGCTTCCATTCTCACCTAAAATTGCGAGAATCTCTGATTTCCTCAGCGTAAGATTTACATGGTCATTCGCCTGGACTGATCCAAATCGCTTGGAAATATCTCTAAGCTCGAGTGCATAAGTTTCTTCCACTATCGTTCCCTCCTTTTATCTGATATATTGTCATATCTGCAAAAGAAACCTCCGCCCTGAAGACTTCCTTTGCACGTATAACAAGAAAAAAAAGCAGAGCTGCTGACCCAGCAGCTCCGCCTGTTTCAGATCTTATTCTGTGATAGATGTGATTCCATCGATAGCTACATCGAATGCCGGTGCAGAACCATATTCTGATTCATGGAAATATCCGTCAGAAACATATTCTGTATCACTGCCATCTTTCTTATAAGTAGTAAGTTCTTTGCCATCTACTGTAAATGTAGAAGTATCGAATACATGAAGGGATCCGTCTGCAAGTGCATCTTCCACTTCTTTTACTTTTTCGTCTGTTCCTTCTGCTACAACTTTCTCATTGAGAGGTGTGATCTAGTCAGCGCCGTCGGAGAAGCCTTTGCACCAGTCAGTATCAATTGCTGTTCCATCAAGCATGCACTGTACTGCATATGTGTAATATACACCCCAGTCCATAGATGCAGAAGTAAGAGCTGTATTCGGTGCAACAGATGTCATATCAATATTGTATCCAACGCAAGGAACGCCTGCTGCTTCACATGCTGTCGGAGCACCTGTTGTATCTGCGTGCTGGCTGATCAGAACACATCCATCAGAAATCAGCGCATCTGCACATTCTTTTTCAAGGTCGAAGCTTGCCCAGCTGTTTGTATATTTTACTTCCATAGTTACGGACGGGCATACACTCTTTGCGCCAAGGTAGAAAGAAGTATATCCGGAAATAACCTCTGCGTACGGGAATGCACCAACATAACCCATCTTGCAGCTGTCTTCTGTGATCGTTCCATCTTCGATCATCTGATTCAGTTTAAGGCCAGCTACTACACCGGACACATAACGAGCTTCATAAATGTTTGTGAAGTAGTTGTGCATATTGGAAAGTCCGCTTGATGCTGCCTGAGTTCCGGTTGCATGACAGAACTGTACGTCCGGATATTCTCCTGCGGCTTCAAGGATATAAGTCTCATGTCCGAAGCTGTTTGCAAAGATGATCTGACATCCCTGATCTGCAAGGTCTGCTGCTGCATCGTAGCATCCTTCATCTTCGCCGATCAGAGTTTTTTCGATAACCTGTGAATCGTCAAGGCCAAGTGCTTCCTGCATTTCATCAATACCAGCCATATGAGCTGCTGTGTAACCTTCATTCTCATCACCGATGTAGATTGCACCAATCTTGAGGTCTTCCTTTGCAATACCCTTGCCACTTTCGCTGTCGTCACTTGCGTATACAGGTGCAGTCATAGTAACTGCCATAGCTGCTGCAAGTCCAATTGCCAATGCTTTTTTCATTCTTCTTTCCTCCATTTTCTGTGCTCTTACTCCTGTTGCGGAACAAAAGAGGCACAACTTTCTCAGTTACGCCTCTTTGCAAGTACTTTTACTATACATGGCACTTTTTAAATTGTCAATAAATTTGCAAAAAACGTACTATTTATTTGATAACCTAATTTTTTTTGTATATTAATTAGGAAATAATAATTTTCTTGACTTTTTCACGTTAAAGCGTTATACTTTAGAAAGTTAATTTGATTCGAACATGAATCAGTAAAATCAGGAGGATTAAAAATATGAAAAAGCAGATTTTAGCAGGCATTCTGTCTGCAACAATGGTAGTTGGCATGGGTGGTGTCAGCGTATTTGCAGCAGATAAAGCAGATGATAAAACATACAACATCGGTATCTGCCAGCTCGTACAGCACGAAGCACTGGACGCTGCAACACAGGGATTCAAAGATGCGATCACAGAAGAACTTGGCGATAAAGTAACTTTCGATGAGCAGAACGCTCAGGGTGATTCCAATACATGTTCTACAATCATCACCGACTTTGTTTCTAAAAACGTTGATCTGATTCTTGCAAACGCTACACCTGCACTTCAGGCAGCATCAGCAGGAACATCTGATATCCCGATTCTTGGTACAGCTGTTACAGAATACGGTGTAGCACTTGATCTGGATGATTTCGATGGAACTGTTGGCGGAAACATCTCCGGTACATCAGACCTTGCTCCGCTTGAAGATCAGGCTGCAATGCTCAACGAACTGTTCCCAGATGCAAAAAATGTTGGTCTTATCTACTGTTCAGCAGAAGCCAATTCCCAGTATCAGGTTGATACAGTAAAAGCAGCTCTTGAGAAATTAGGTTACACATGTACTTACTATGCATTCTCAGACTCCAACGACCTCTCTTCTGTTGCTACAACAGCAGCTACTGAGAGTGATGTGATCTATGTTCCGACTGATAATACTGTTGCATCTAATACAGAGATCATCAACAACATCTGTCTTCCGGAAAAAGTTCCGGTAATCGCAGGTGAAGAAGGTATCTGTGAAGGATGCGGTGTTGCCACACTTTCCATCAACTACTATGACCTCGGTGTTGCTACCGGTAAAATGGCTCTCAAAGTTCTTGTAGATGGTGAAGATATTTCCAAAATGCCAATTGAATATGCTCCACAGTTCACAAAAGAATACAACCCGGAAATCTGTGAAGAACTCGGTATTGAAGTTCCGGATGATTATGTAGCAATCGGTGCAGACGAAGAAGAAGCTTCTGATGATGATGCAGCAAAAGACGAGACATCTGAAGAGGAAACAACCGAAGAGGCTGAATAATTTTCGAAGATAATCAAACATTACAAATTTATACAGGCAGCGGGAAAGGAATTATCCTTTCTCGCTTTCTGTGCTATCAGGAGGAACTGAAAAATGAATATTCTTACTTTAATCAATGCACTTCCAGGCGCTGCTGCGCAGGGTCTGATCTGGGGAATCATGGCAATTGGTGTTTATCTCACCTTCCGTATCCTCGATGTAGCCGACCTTACTGTTGACGGCACCATGTGTACTGGCGGTGCTGTCTGCGTTATGATGCTGATGAGCGGTCACAGTGTGTGGGTTTCTATGCTTGCTGCTACCGGAGCCGGAATGCTTGCCGGTCTCGCTACAGGTATCTTCCACACATTCATGGGAATCCCTGCGATCCTCGCTGGAATCCTGACTCAGCTTGGTCTTTACTCTGCCAACCTTAAGATCATGGGAAAAGCAAACCAGGCAGTAAACGGAAACAAATTTGATCTGCTTGTTTCCCTCCGTAATGTAAAAAATGTTCCATTTTATCAGAATACAATTTTCATCGTTGCAATCTTTATCGTTGTTCTGATTGCAATCCTTTACTGGTTCTTCGGTACAGAACTTGGATGCTCCCTCCGCGCTACCGGATGTAATCCGAATATGTCCCGTGCACAGGGAATCAATACGGATGTATGTAAAGTTCTTGGTCTTATGATTTCCAACGGACTGGTTGCGCTTTCCAGTGCTCTCCTTGCACAGTATCAGGGATTTGCTGATGTCAACATGGGACGTGGTGCTATCGTTATCGGTCTTGCTGCAGTTATCATCGGTGAAGCAATCTTTGGAAAGATCTTCCATAACTTTGCGCTTCGTCTTCTCAGCGTTGCTTTTGGTTCTATCCTCTACTATCTGGTACTCCAGACAGTTATCTGGATGGGTATTGATACAGACCTTCTGAAGATGCTGTCCGCACTTGTAGTTGCAGTCTTCCTTGCTGTTCCATACTGGAAAGCAAAGTATTTTTCTAAACCAGTAAAACGTGGAGGTAACAAATAATGCTAGAACTTAAGAATATATATAAAACCTTTAATCCTGGAACCATTAATGAGAAAGTGGCTCTGAATGGTCTGAACCTTACACTGAACGAGGGAGATTTCGTCACTGTTATCGGCGGTAATGGTGCCGGTAAATCCACGATGCTGAACGCTGTTGCAGGTACCTGGATGGTCGATGAAGGCCAGATCATCATTGACGGAATCGACGTTACCAAATTATCCGGGCACAAAAGAGCAGCTTACCTGGGACGCGTATTCCAGGATCCTATGACAGGAACAGCTGCCACAATGGGAATTGAAGAAAACCTTGCCCTTGCAAAACGCCGCGGAAAAACACGTTTCCTTAAACCCGGAATCACAAAGAAAGAACGCGAAGAATATAAAGAACTTCTGAAGATTCTTGGCCTTGGACTGGAAGATCGCCTTACTTCCAAAGTCGGACTTCTCTCCGGTGGACAGCGCCAAGCACTTACTCTGCTGATGGCAACCCTCCAGAAACCAAAGCTTCTGCTCCTCGATGAGCATACCGCAGCCCTTGACCCGAAAACAGCAGCCAAGGTCCTTGAGATCACTGAGATGATCGTAAACCGCGATCATCTGACAACAATGATGATCACTCATAACATGCAGGATGCTATTACACACGGAAACCGCCTGATCATGATGATGGAAGGAAAGATTATCCTGGATATTCAGGGGGAAGAAAAGAAGAAGCTTACGGTAAGAAATCTGCTGGATCAGTTTGAGAAAGCCAGCGGACAGGAGTTCTCCAATGATTCTGCTCTGCTGAGCTGAGATGGGGATTTCGTAAAAGATATGGTTTTTCTTTTACGCAAACATTAAAGAAGTAATATTACTATTGATATTACTATTGATATTACTATTAATATTCACGCAACTAATTAAAGATATATGATTTTTCAACGGCTTCATCATCCGGAAGTACTAAGGAATAACCCTCGTGTTAAATGCATTCATAAAAATCACAAACTCGCTGACGCTCAAACAGTGTGATTTTCATGAATAACACACTCGGAACATTCCTAAGAACTTCCAGGATTCTTGCAGATGTTGAATTAATCATATATCTTTTTTAGTTGCTGTAATTTGGGAAAAATATACTTTATGTTCACAGCAAGAAAATCGTCTCAATTCATTCTATAGTTTCTATAATAGCTCCAATCATAATTCCACTCATATTTTCTATAATATTCTTAAGTCTATTTTTAATTCCAAATATTTTATCTTTACCTTCTCCCCCATCTCGCTCAGCTGCCTCCTTCCCGGAGGGAGCCCGCCCACACGCGATACTACAATCAGCGCTGTCCGGGTTAAGGGGGCTTTTATAAAGCTGACGAAAATGCAAAAACGGGCTGCAGATGGGATGAATATAGGCGTAAGTACCGGTATGTTGAACGGGCAGGTATAATGTGCATAAATTCCAGAAACCTCTGCAATCGTCCGTAGAAATACTTGAATATACCCAGTCTGTGTTATGAAGCATAAAGTGCATTGTCTGAGCCGTCAGGCGAGTTATGCACTTTTGATTCATGTTTTTAACAGACAGGGTATATTCTTAGTATTTCCGGGCGATGAAGCCGTTTCAGGGATTCATGCACATTCATCCTGCACACACATCCTTCTCTTACGCATCATTCATCCTATCTGCTAGCCCGCTATTAAAATAGATTCCCTGCTTTATTTGATTCCCTTCATGGACAAGCTGATTCGCTTCTTCTTCAAATCCACTCCAATCACTCGTACATCTACAACATCCCCAACAGACACTGCCTCCAGTGGATGTTTGATATATCTCTCTGTCATCTCAGAGATATGCACAAGTCCATCCTGATGTACACCGATATCGACAAATGCCCCAAAGTCAATTACATTACGTACGGTTCCTTTAAGGATCATGCCTTCTTTCAGGTCCTTCATATCAAGTACATCTGTTCTCAGTACCGGCTTCGGCATCTCATCACGAGGATCTCGTGCCGGTTTTTCCAGTTCTTTGACAATATCACGAAGTGTCGGTTCACCAACTCCAAGCTCTTCTGCCAGTTTTTTGTAATTCTTAATCTGTCTGGAAATACCACTCAGTTTGCCGGCTGTGATATCTTCTGGTTTGTATCCCAGTTTTTCCAGAACCTTCTGCGCAGCTTCATAGCTTTCCGGATGAACACTTGTCGCATCCAGTGGATTCTTTCCGCCTGTGATACGTGCAAAACCTGCACACTGTTCAAATGCTTTCGGTCCGAGTTTTGCAACTTTGAGAAGTTCACGACGACTTTCAAATCTTCCGTTCTCTTCACGATAAGCCACGATGTTCTTCGCAATCACTTTACTGATACCTGAAATATATTCCAGAAGGGATGCAGATGCTGTATTCAGATCCACCCCAACTTTATTTACGCAATCCTCTACGACTCCACTCAGAGCCTCTCCGAGCTTCTTCTGATTCATATCATGCTGATACTGTCCTACACCGATAGACTGTGGAGTGATCTTGACCAGCTCTGCCAGCGGATCCTGCAGACGTCTTGCGATAGAAGCCGCACTTCTCTGTCCGACATCAAAATTCGGGAATTCCTCAGTTGCCAGTTTACTTGCGGAATATACAGAAGCTCCTGCCTCATTTGTGATCACATACTGTACCTTCTCTGGAATTTCTTTCAGAAGTTCTACAATGATCTGCTCAGATTCTCTGGATGCTGTTCCATTGCCCAGAGAGATCAGAGAAACATTATACTTTTTGATCAGCTTCTTAAGTGTTTCTTTTGCAGCGCGGATCTTTGCATCATTTGTCGGCGCTGTCGGATAAATAACAGTTGTATCAAGGACCTTTCCTGTCTCATCTACAACAGCCAGTTTACAGCCTGTACGGAAAGCCGGGTCCCATCCAAGAACTACTTTACCAACGATTGGAGGCTGCATCAGAAGCTGCTCCAGATTCTTTCCAAATACATGGATTGCCCCGTCTTCGGCCTTTTCTGTTAGATCACTTCGGATCTCACGCTCAATCGCAGGTGCGATCAGACGTTTGTAACTGTCTTCCACTACTTCGCGAAGAATCGGTTTTGTAATTGGATTTTCTTTTGTAATGACCTGTTTCTGAAGCCATCCCATTGCTTCTTCTTCCGGTGCATTGACTTTAACCGTAAGGATTTTCTCTTTCTCACCACGATTCAGGGCAAGCACGCGATGTCCCGCAAGCTTTTTGATTGGCTCTTCAAATTCATAATACATTTCATAAACAGAAGCTTCTTCCGGTTTCTTCGCCGCAGAAGCGACAGAACCCTTGTCCATAGTCAGTTTACGAAGATAAATACGGTAATCTGCCTCATCAGAAATGTGCTCCGCAATAATATCTTTGGCTCCATTGATCGCATCTGCTACTGTTTCCACACCTTTTTCTTCTGATACAAAATCCTGTGCTTCTTCTTCAATCGGCTTGTCTGTCATTTGAAGCATAATGATATTTGCCAGTGGTTCCAGTCCTTTTTCCTTCGCAATGATCGCACGGGTACGACGTTTCGGTCGGAATGGACGATAAAGATCCTCTACTACGACCAGTGTCTGTGCATCAAGGATCTGTTTCTTCAACTCTGCCGTCAGTTTTCCCTGCTCTTCAATACTTCCAAGTACCTGATTCTTTTTTTCTTCCAGATTACGAAGATAGGTCAGTCTTTCATGAAGAGTACGAAGCTGTTCATCATTTAAAGAACCAGTTGCTTCTTTACGGTATCGGGAAATGAACGGGATAGTACAGCCTTCGTCAATCAATTTGACTGCAGCTTCTACCTGCCATTTTTCCACATTAAGTTCTTTGGTTATCACCTGAATAATATCCATTATAGTCTCCTTTTTCATGCATGATAATCATTGTATCTTTTATATTTTGTTTTCTGTTCTATGCTTCTGAATTATAATCATCACCGGTTCGGTCAGATATCTCCTGGATTCCCGTATGCTGCCGGTCAGTTCTCTGCTGATCGAGTTCTCCTGTTACATACATATAAAATGCAGTTTCTGTAAACTGCATATACGGCATCAGCCACAGCAGCCCAATATAAAGAGTAAACAGTGATAAAAACAGCAGTGGGACAAAACTAAGTTCCAACATCAGATACTGCCAGATGTGCCCCTTCATGGCATGTGTACTTGCTTTCAGTGCCTCTATACCACCCATTTCCGGATCATCAGCCAGAAAATAGAATGTCAGTGCAAATGGCACTGTAAAAATCACACTCAATACCATTGCAAGAAGCCACGCTCCCAAAAGAAGCTGATACCAGTGAATCATGCTTTCCACAGTATTTCCCGGATTTACCATATAAGTCACATAATAGAATGGAATCTGCACCACTGTGTCGATCAACGCTACGACCAGTCCGGCAACCAGTACTCTGTCCGGCTGGTTATGAAACATATACAGCAGATCACTCAGGCTGTAATCCCTGCCTCTGCAGATATTCAGCTGCATATAGCTGTATCCGGTACTGAAGATCATTCCTATCAGAGATACAATAAACACAAAAATTTCGCTTAATACCAATGCAAATACGGAATCTCCCGGAAACAGCTGTACAGCAAAAATATTTCCGATAAAATTAACAGCTACAACGGCCAGCATTGCAGCAATTGCAATTCCCCAGTTTCCTTTCAGATTACTCTTTGCATAGGATTTCCAGTACTTTCTCTGTCCAGTCATTTTTCTCCTATCTGCCTTTTTTCAGGCATCAGACAAAAATTCCACCTTCGCAAAACCGAAGATGGAATTTACATATTTTGAATTTTACTGTTCCTTACTTCTGCAATGATCCCGACATCCTGTATCAGTCTGCAAGATTAAATGCATCATGTACTGCATTCATGGCTCTCACACCATCTTTTTCATTGATCAGAACAGTTACTCGAATCTCAGAAGTTGAGATCATATTAATGTTTACACCCTCATTATAAAGGCTTTCAAACATTTTTGCAGCAACACCAGGGTTGCTCATCATTCCTGCACCAACAATAGAAAGTTTTGCAATATTTCTCTCTGAATGCAGTTCCTGATAGCCAAGTCTGGCTTTATTTTCTTCAAGAGCCGCAATTGCATCATCCAGATCTTTGCCATCTACCGTAAAGGAAATATCCTTTGTACCTGCACGTCCGATAGACTGCAGAATAACATCAACATTAATATGTTTTTTAGCAAGAACATCAAATAATTTAAACGCCACACCCGGTACATCTTTCAGACCGATAACGGCAATCCTTACTGCCTCTGTATCAAGCGCAACACCGCTGATCAGCATTCTTTCCACTGTAACTTCCTCCTTTACGACAGTTCCCTCACTGTTATTCAGACTGGAACGTACCACAAGCGGTACTCCATATTTCTTCGCCATCTCTACAGAACGGTTATGAAGTACTCCTGCCCCAAGCGTTGCAAGATCCAGCATCTCATCATACGTAATTTCTTTCAGCTTACGTGCTTTCGGAACCTTACGTGGATCTGCTGTATAAACTCCGTCTACATCTGTATAGATTTCACAGGCATCTGCATGAAGAGCTGCTGCAAGAGCAACTGCAGTCGTATCAGAACCGCCTCTTCCCAGAGTTGTATAATCATCGTATTTATTGACTCCCTGGAATCCTGTAACAACGACGATCTTATGATTTTCCAGTTCTCTGCGGATACGTTCTGTATCAATTCTTTTGAGGCGGGCATTTCCATGCACACTTGTCGTATGCATAGCTACCTGAAATGCATTCAGTGATACCGCCGGAACTCCCAATTTGTCAAATGCCATTGCCATCAGAGATACAGACATCTGTTCTCCAATCGTAAAGAGCATATCCATTTCTCTTTTTGGTGGTTTTTCATTAATATCTTCTGCCATGGAGATCAGTTCATCCGTATATTTTCCCATTGCAGAAAGAACAACTACCACATCATTTCCTTTTTTATATTCTTCAACACATCTGTTGGCAACATTGTAGATACGTTCTTTGTTTGCTACAGATGTACCTCCGAATTTCTTTACTATTAACATAGTTTCCTCCCGGAATACGATTTTATCAATCCTTTACACGGATCATTGCGATCACTTCTCCACCCAGTTTACTGATCTTTTCTTTATATTCTTTCTGTTTCATGCACTCTGTAATGAATCCGAATTCATCTGGAAGAGAATCAACTTTTACAATCTGAAGTTTTCCAAAAGCGGCTTCTGCCTGTGCTTCCGTCACACCTTTGACTCTTACGAAAAATCTTCCCTCTGTCTCCTCCATCGGAGTCAGTTTCATCGGCTCATTTGACCAGTTTGTTGCAATATTTTCATGAAGATTCTTCGCTTCATCAACGACATCTGCAACTACTGCACTTGCTGTTGGAAGCTTTCCTGCTCCACTTCCGTAGAACATCGCATCTCCAAGCATGTTTCCATGTACAAAAACTGCATTGAAGACATCCTTGACACTATACAGCGGACTCTTCTGTCCAACCATGAACGGTGCAACCAGTGCGGTGAATGTGTCCGCGCCCAGTTTTCGGCTGGTTCCGAGAAGTTTAATGGTCATGCCAAGTTCTTCTGCATATACCATATCTTCTGGTGTGATCTTTGTGATTCCTTCTGTATAAACATCTTCATAATTCAGAAACTTTCCATAAGCTAGGGAAGACAGGATTGCGATCTTACGGCATGCATCATAACCTTCTACGTCTGCGGTCGGATCAGCCTCTGCATATCCCTTCTGCTGTGCTTCTTTAAGAACCACATCAAAATCAGAACCTTCTGTTGCCATCTTGTACATCATGTAGTTGGTAGTTCCATTTAAGATTCCTGTGATCTCATCGACTTCATCTGCTGTCAGAGATCCGTTAAGTGCTCGAATGATCGGAATTCCACCACCGCAGCTTGCCTCAAACAGGAAGTTGATGTTCTTTTCTTTTGCAATCTCCATCAGCTCCGGGCCATGCTTTGCAACCAGTGCTTTATTGGAAGTGCAGACACTCTTACCTGATTCCAGTGCTCTCTTTACAAAGGTATATGCCGGTTCAATACCGCCCATAACTTCTACTACAATGTCTACTTCCGGATCGTTGGCAATGATCTCATAATCATGCACCAGAACCTCCTGTACCGGATCTCCCGGAAAATCTCTGAGGTCGAGAACATATTTGATATTGATCTCCTGACCTGCCCGTTTATTAATGCTTTCGTGGTTTGTGTTGATAACCTCCACGACACCACTTCCGACTGTACCATATCCTAATACCGCAATATTAACCATATCTTCCTCCTGTGTAAAAAAATTTCTATTCTCTTCCAAGGATCTTCAGATAATGAATTCCTCCCCGACTTTCAATTTCTTCAACCATGGCCTCTGCATCTCCCTCTCCCGGAAGAATATCTACACTGAGTGTGAGAGTTGCGATCCCATTGATTGGAATACTCTGATGAATCGTAAGAATATTTCCATGAAAATGTGCAATGGTCTGAAGTACTACAGATAAAAGTCCTGGTTCATCATCCATCTGAATAATGAAGGTAATGGTCTTTCCTCTTGCCTCTTCGTGAAAAGGAAAAATATCATCCTTATATTTATAAAAGGAGCTTCGACTGATTCCGGTCTGTTCTGCTGCATCCTGCACAGTCTGTGCCCTGCCTGAATCAAGTAGGCGCTTTGCCTGTACCACCTTCAACAATACTTCCGGAACTGCCCGCTCCCTGACTACAAAATACTTTTTCTTCTCTGTTATTTTTTCCATTCCAATCTTCCTGTTCCTGTTGAGTCCTTAATCCTTTTACAGTGTATATCCGTCACATTGTGGATACTACTTGTAACCAAAATAATACATATCCCTCTTCGGGCATGTCCATATATCAAGGACACGTGTTTCCCTACGAGGGATATGTTATCATACCAGCCCACACTCTGCAAGGATTTTTTGTCGCTCCAAACAGGCTGAAAACTGATTTTGTGTTACTGCTCACCTCGTTCGCAGCACACGCCGGGATTACTGCTGCTCTGCTGGTTTATTTGACAGAGCAATCCATTTCAGATATGCATTAATGAATGGATCAATGTCTCCATCCAGGACGGCATCCACATTACCGGTCTCTTCACTGGTTCTGTGGTCTTTTACCATCGTATATGGCTGCATAACATAGGATCTGATCTGGTTTCCCCAGCCGATATCAGTAACTTCACCACGAATACCGGAAAGCTTTGCCTCTGCTTCCTGCTGTTTCAGAAGATACAGCTTCGCTTTCAGCATCTGCATGGCCTTATCTTTATTCATATGCTGAGAACGTTCATTCTGGCACTGTACCACGATTCCTGTCGGGAAATGTGTGATACGGATCGCAGAAGATGTCTTGTTGATATGCTGTCCGCCGGCACCACTGCTTCGATAGGTATCAATACGGATATCATCATCATTGATCTCAACATCCAGATCTTTTTTAATATCCGGCATAACATCGCAGGACACAAATGAGGTCTGACGTTTACCGGCTGCATTAAACGGTGAAATACGTACCAGACGATGTACACCCTTTTCGGATTTCAGATAACCATAAGCATTTTCACCATTTACCTGGAATGTAACAGACTTGACACCTGCTTCATCTCCATCCAGATAATCCAGAACTTCCATTGTAAATCCCTTACGGTCTACCCAGCGGCTGTACATACGATAAAGCATTCCGCACCAATCGCAGGCTTCTGTTCCACCGGCTCCGGCATTCAGCTTAATGATCGCATTTTCACTGTCATATTCTCCTGATAATAAAGTTTTGACACGAATACTGTCAAAATTCTTCTGGAATTCATCCAGCATTTCCTGAATCTCCGGAATGATTTCCGGATCATTTTCCTCATAGCCCATCTCGATCATGGTCTCCATATCTTCCATCTGGGTTTCCAGACTGTGATAGATTTCCATATCGTCCTTCATGCTCTTGAGTTCTTTCATCTTCTGCTGGGAAACTTCTGCATTATCCCAGAAGTCCGGCGCTTCCATTTCACGCTCTAATTCTTCAACCCTCTGCTCTTTGTTAGCGAGGTCAAAGTGAATCCCTCACTTCCACTAATGGTTCTGTGTATGTTGCAAGAATACTCTTGAACTGATCTAATTCAACCACAGCTTCACCTTCTTTCTATATAGTAAATATAAATAATTATATACTGTTATACAATATCATATATTTGCCTATAATTCAATCTTTTCCAGATCTTCCGGCACATACAGATTTCCGCTGAAATATTTCTTTCCCTCTTCTGTATATAATTCTTTACGACGGGCGATGTTTTTATCCTCTGTATGATAAAGAATCAGATTCTGCACGCCAAGCTTCTCTGCCAGTTCGCTGGCGTCTTTGGCTGTGGAATGGTGCTTCTCGTACGGATGAAAAATGTCTGCCTGGTCATAGAGACAGAATGCCTCATGAAGCAGCCATTTGCTGTTCTCGGCATATTTTTTCTCACATTCATTGTACGGCTCATCTCCACAGCAGGTAAGCTTCTCGCCATTTCCCATATCCATGCAGAAACCATACTGCTTTGCCTTCGTGGACTGAATATCGAAGAATGTGACTTTGTGTCCCATCAGTTCTTTCTCTTCACCGTCATTTACAACGACCAGATGCAGACGGTCACCAATGAAGCAGGTCTGTTTCGCCGGATAAAGCTTCTCCGCAAAATCTTTCAGCAGACTGATGACCTCATCATGTCCGTAAATCCAGGCCTCGCCTTCATACTGTCCTTGTTTCATATTCTGACAGATCATACGGATCATCCAGATGATTCCCATCAGATGATCCACATGTTTGTGGGTCACAAAGATCTCTCGCATATCTTTCCAGTCAAAACCAGCCTGTTTCAACTGGCGAAGCAGGGTATTTCCACCGCCACCATCCACGAGTAGATGTTTATCCCCATCTTCCAGTACAAAACATGTATTATAACATTCCGTAACCATTGCATTTCCTGTTCCAAGCATTGTTATATTCATCGGAAAGTTCCTCCCTTGCAGGTTTGATAATATTAATTTATCTTACCATAAGTCAGAAAGAAAGGGAACAGTCGTCCTACACTGTTCCCTTAGAATATATCTCGTAATTATGTTTTATATTTTTTATGAGAAGAAACTCTCAGCCACACTCATATCCGCCACATATCCGACTGTACCAGTCATATAGATCGTATCGTCATCTTTGATGTCAATCTGGATCATACCGCCTGGCTGATTTACATTGACTCTGTTTTCAACAAGTCCAAGTCTGTATGCTGCCACAGCTACCGCACAGCTTCCTGTACCGGAAGCTTTTGTATATCCGGAGCCTCGCTCCCAGATCTCAATGTCGAGATTACCGGTATCAATCTTTTGGCATATCTGTAGATTCGTTTTCTCCGGGAATTCATCTGCATTTTCGACATATGGTCCGAGCTCTTTTGCCAGTTCCGGTGTCACCTGATCCATAAAAATAATGCAGTGCGGATTACCAACGGTCAGACAGGTTGCCTTATATTCTTTATTATGGAAAATAAACGATTCATTGATTACTTCACGAACTTCTCCAGTTACCGGAATTTCCCTGGAGATAAAAGAGGCTTTGCCCATTTTTACACGAAACTCCGTAGCACGATTGTTCAGGCATTCCACCTCTATCGGTCCGGAAAGTGTCTGAATACTGAATTTCTGCTCTTTTACATATTCATGATCCATCAGGTATTTTGCAAAAATACGGACACCGTTTCCACTGATGGCAGCTTCACTTCCATCTGAGTTAAAAATACGAACCCCCATCTTTCCATCAATTTCAATCGGTCCGTAGAGAATACCATCTGCGCCAAGTCCAAAGCCTCGCTGGCACAGCAGTGCGATTTTCTTGCCCTGAAGTTGTACACGGTTTTTGTTTGGATCCAGCACCAGATAATCATTTCCAAGTCCCTGATATTTTATCATTGTAATACAGTTATCCATAACCATATCCTCTCTTTCCGAATTAAGTAATCGTATTTACATACGTCTTTTGTTCCAGTATATAGTTTTCTTTTTGCTATGTATATAGAATAAAATGCGTGCTATATTGCAAAAAATGCTATAATATAATAAAATGATTATACAAAATCCTAATATATAGCAAACATTCGTTTTCTGAGGAGGTATCTCATGGATTATTCACAGTATAATCTCGAGAAAACCGGATATCTGAAAGAAGATTTTCGACTGTTCCATATCAATGACCAGACAAAGAAAGATTTTTCTTATCATTATCATGATTTTCATAAAATCATTGTTTTTATTTCCGGGAAGGTAACCTATCATATAGAAGGAAAAGCGTATCATCTGAAACCACGGGATATTCTGCTTGTCAGCCAGGGTGCGATCCACAAACCAGAGATTGATCCATCGGTTCCGTATGAGCGCTATATTTTCTGGATTCGTGATGATCTTTCCTGCCAGGAATTGAATACCTGCTTTCAAAAAGCAAACGATCGCAGTTTCAACCTTGTAAGAGCCGATTCTGCCCTGCAGGAACGTCTGAAAGATCTGCTTCCAGAAATAGAGCAGACCTTACAGAATGAACATTTTGGAGATACAGTACTGAGAAATGCGCTGTTTACTCAATTCATGATATATATCAACCGGATTTTTCTTCGTACGAGCAGTTCCCCGGACAAAAAAACATATTCCTCTGACACACAGGTAGAACAGCTCCTGAAATATATCAATCGCAATCTGTCAGAAAATCTCTCAATTGATCAGCTTGCCAATCGATTTTTTTTCAGCAAATATCATATGATGCGAAAATTCAAAAATGAGACCGGTTATACTATCCACAACTATATTACCAGTAAACGGCTCCTCATGGCGCGCTCTCTCATCAGTCAGGGAATGCCCGTTATGAAAGCAGCACAGGCAAGTGGATTTCATGATTATACAACATTTGTCCGGGCATATAAAAAACAGTTCGGTAAAGCACCTTCCTGTGAATAGCTGTCAATATCACTAGAAAAATATACCAAAATCCCGATTTTTATTGCATCCTTTTTATCAATATGATACAATTATAAGGTCGGGTGATGGCGACGAAGGCATTGCGTTTATTTGCAATGCCATTTTTTATACCTGAAACCTGAAAAGGGAGAGAAAGAGAGGGAATCCTAATGAAAGAAAAGAAAAAAATGTCACTGGCCATGCAGATTTTTATCGCACTGGTCCTGGCGATCATTGCCGGTCTGCTGATGCAGAACTATACTGATTTTGCCGAGTCTTATATCAAACCTTTTGGAACAATTTTCCTGAATCTAATCAAGTTTATTGTCGTTCCGATCGTCCTGTTTTCCATCATGTGTGGTATTATTTCAATGAGTGATATCAAAAAAGTCGGGTCTATCGGTCTGAAAACGGTTGTTTTTTATCTGTGCACAACAGCTTTTGCTGTAACGATCGGTCTGGTCGGCGGAAACCTGTTCAGAGGACTGTTTCCTGTAGTTGCAACAACAGACCTGTCTTATGAAGCTGCAGAAGCAACTTCTTTTATGGACACACTGGTAAATATTTTCCCGTCCAACTTCATTTCACCAATGGCAGAAGCCAATATGCTTCAGGTCATCGTAATGGCCCTGATCCTTGGTTTCGCGATCATTCTGGTTGGAGAGAAAAATGTCCGTGTTGTAAACGCATTTAATGATCTGAATGAGATTTTCATGAAATGTATGGAAATGATCCTGAAACTGTCACCGATCGGTGTATTCTGCCTGCTGTGCCCGGTTATCGCAGCCAATGGTCCGGCAATCATCGGTTCTCTGGCAATGGTCCTTCTGGCAGCATATATCTGCTACGTTGTGCATGCTGTTGTTGTATATTCTCTGACAGTCAGAACGCTGGGTGGATTAAGTCCTTTGAAATTCTTTAAAGGCATGCTTCCGGCAATCATGTTTGCTTTCTCCAGTGCTTCTTCTGTAGGAACTCTTCCGATCAACCTGGAATGTACCGAAAAACTTGGTGCCAAACGCGAAATCGCATCTTTCGTACTTCCGCTTGGAGCTACGATCAATATGGACGGTACAGCAATCTATCAGGGTATCTGTGCTATCTTTATCGCATCCTGTTACGGAATCCATCTGACACTTTCTCAGATGCTGACGATCGTACTTACTGCAACACTTGCTTCCATCGGAACCGCCGGTGTACCTGGAGCAGGTATGGTCATGCTGGCTATGGTTCTTACTTCTGTAGGACTTCCGGTAGATGGTATCGCACTTGTTGCCGGTGTTGACCGTATCTTTGATATGGGACGTACCACTGTAAACATCACTGGTGATGCTGCCTGCACAATGGTTGTTTCTAACCTGGAAGCTAAGAAAGAAGCCAGAAAGGCAAAGATAAAATAAATTTTTGTTTGACATTTTCTTTCCATTTGTTTACTATAATATCAATAAGAGGGAGTAGTTATCATCCTGCATACAGGATGAAACAATGATCGTCATCACGCCATA
>ERZ772863.1764-NODE-1764-length-17172-cov-2.713268_pt1 | contig 17172 bp, 15 predicted proteins | sample MGYA00512134_ERZ772863 | MGnify/ENA primary metagenome ERZ772863 (study PRJEB29015, sample SAMEA2737659) | human gut metagenome | biome: human gut; feature: human-associated habitat; material: faeces | place: China | collected 2012 ...
AAACTCGTAGTAGCAGATGACGAAGAACGTGTATGCAGACTGATTGTGGCACTTGGCAATTGGGAAGAACTTGGAATTAAGGTGGTTGGTACTGCTGCAAATGGAATCCAGGCACTGGAACTTATTCGTAAAGAAAAAACAGATATTTTAATTACAGATATCAGAATGCCGGGCCTAAATGGACTGGAACTGATCGAGAAAGTTCGGGAAATATCACCGGATATTAAAATTATGATCATCAGTGGTTATGCGAATTTTGAGTATGCCCAGAATGCACTGAAACAGGGCGTAAGTGACTATCTCCTGAAGCCGATCAACAAAGATGCACTCAATGAATCACTGACCAAAATGGTGAATCAGATAGAAACTGCGAGAAGAACAGATATGGCGTTTCAGGATATCCAGAATGAACGGCGGGAAGAACTTATCAAGCTCAGAAATATGCTCCTTCATGATCTGTGTCATGACAGATCGCTTGGACTGTCGGAAGATATTCTGCGAGAGAAATATTATCTGAATGTGCAGCCAGGGTTGTATCAGGTCCTTGCAATCAAACAGGATGCCGGAGAAAACGACAGCAAAGAAGATACCATAGAACTGATCTGGCATAAGATGGAAGAAATCCTGCAAAGAGAGATCACCAAAGAATGCTATGATTTTGTAACGGCTATTGAAGGGGAATATCTCTATGGACTTATGAATTATCCTGCCAGAAACAGTGAGAAAATCCGTAAGATAGTGCGCAGCTGCTTTAACCAGATGATTGCAAGAAACGATTATCTTGGAAAAACACAGCTTTCTCTGGGTATTGGTTTCTCTGTTAAAGAGGCAGAGAATATTAAGGATTCTTTTGTGCTTGCAAATCGTTCACTTGCTGAACGATTACTTGAGGGAAACAGCAAGATACTGGAGGCGGATGCTTCCAATGGTGTTCTCTATGAGAAAAAACTGGTGGACAAATTCACCAGAAATCTGGGAAGTGCGCTTCAGACATTGGATGTAGAAGAAATCAGAAATACGATAAATGTTATATATAATGAAACGATGGAAACACCGGGAGTTCATGGCTGGGAGATCCTTGAAATGATAAGGCAGTGTGGAAGCATTTTTATCATGCGGCTTGATGTACCGGATAAGGCGGAACTTCAGAAGGAATTTGATAACAAATGTGATAATTGTGTAACTGTAAATGCATTGTTTACCTGTCTGCTTGATTTCATGCTCACCAAAGTAAACCAGATGATCGCACTTCGTGAAGAGGATTCTGTGAGACCGGTACGACTGGCGAAGCAGTATATCCACAACCATTATCAGGAGCAGATCACCCTGGAAGAAGTCAGTGATTATGTAGGACTGACTCCGGCATATTTCAGCGTGATGTTTAAGAAGGAAACAGAGATTGGATTTGCCAAATATCTGATCAACGAGAGGATTGAAGGTGCAAAGGATCTTTTGAGAGAATCTACATTGTCGGTTGCAGACATATGCAGAAAGGTTGGCTATAATGATCCGAAGCATTTTACGAGGCTTTTTGAAAAAAATGTCGGTGTGAAACCCGCGGTATACAGGAAACTGTATGGATGATGAAATGACCTGGATGAATCAGGATGATTGAAATATTTGGAATGACTGAGATGGTGATAACATGAAGAAATATAAAGAAAAATTCAGATATCTGGATGCAAGGCTGAAAATATCTTTTGTTGCGTTTTGCATTCTTGCTTTTCTGCTTGTTCTGTGTCTGGACAGGGAGTGGATCTTTTCAGAGGGATTCTGGAAGATAGCAATGATTTTTCTTCTGGTGTTGTTAGTGGGATTTACATATCTGTGGATTTGGAAACCATACAGAAGGCTGATCAATCAGGTGCAGCGTTTTTCAGATGGCTATATATCACTGGCAGATCTGAACGATGTAGAGGTTGCCATTTCACCGGAATTTGAACGTATGGCACGTCATATGAACAAGATCGTTACGGCGACGAGAACATTGGATATGTCGAAGCGGCAGGCACAGTACAGGGCACTGCAGAACCAGATCAATCCACATTTCCTTTATAATACATTGGAAGGGATTCGTAGTGAGGCGATCATGGCAGGACTTGATAATCTGGCAGATATGACAGAAGCACTTGCAATCTTCTTCCGTTATACCATCAGTAAGGTAGAGAATCTTGTTACAGTTGAAGAAGAACTGGAAAACTGTGCAACGTATTTTAAGATTCAGCAGTATCGTTTTGGCAGCAGAATCCATCTGGAAATCGAACAGGATGAAGAAGACTGGGATGACATTCTTCACTGCATGATCCCGAAGCTGACTTTGCAGCCGATTCTTGAGAACAGTATCATTCATGGAATCGAGCTCAAACTGGATGAGGGAAAAGTTACGATTTCCATATCCAGAACGAAGTCTCGTCTTCTGATCAAAGTTTCGGATGATGGCGTTGGAATGAATCGTGAGACACTGGATAAACTGAATGCAAAACTGGGTTCCAAGGAAGAAGAGGTAAAGAATTATACGCAGCCGGAAAAAGGCGGTGTAGCACTTGTCAACGTAAATAATCGTATTCATCTTATTTTTGGAGAGGAATATGGGATGCATGTATATTCACTTGAAAATATGGGAACCAGTGTGGAATTATCCATTCCGGTCATTTATAATGAAAATGAACTGAAAAAGAAGGAACTGTGATGAAAAAAGAAGTTCTCCGTCTTCAGGATGTTACTTATAAAAAAGAGAATACATTTATTTTTCGAAATATGACATTCAGTATTATGGAGGGTGAGATTATGGGAATCACACCCATGAACTCCTATGGAATGGATGAACTTCTGGATGTGATCGTCAACAATCTTCCGCTGTATTACGGATATGTTTATTATCAGGATAAGTGCGTAAACTCATGGAAAGAGGAGAAGCACAGTCGCAACAGAATATGTCTGATTGACAGTGAGACTTCGCTGGTTAATGGTCTTGATGTTCTGACAAATGTATTTACTCTTCGTGCCGGATTTGGACAGGAAATATTGAATGAAAAAATGCTGACTATGCAGCTGCAGCCATTTATTGATGAACTTGGCGTTTCTATTGATCCGTTTATGCCAGTAGAGAAACTCCCTGCGTATAAGAGAGTAATGGTTGAACTGCTTCGTGCGATTGTGGCAGGTTATCATCTGATTATTATTCGTGAGATCAGTACTGTTATCAGTGAAGATGAGCTTGAAAAACTGTTTGATACCATGCGGTATTACACAGGTAAAGGATTTACTTTCCTTTATGTATCGTATCACTTTGAGGAAATACAGCAGGTATGTACCAGAGCAATTCTGATGTCGGAGGGAAGTATTAATCTGATATTTGATAAAGAACAGATAAAAAAAGGGATCAGTGAAGACAATTATATTGATTATTATAATCATGTAAGCCAGCGTCTTCTGCACAGAGCACGTGGAAATGTTCCTACAGCGGAGTCACGGAAAGAAGTTCTTTATGTACGTGATATGTCAGGTAAATACCTGGATCACTTTCAATTCAGTGTCTATAAAGGTGAATGCCTGGTAATTCAGAGCCTGGATACCAGAATGTATAATGAATTTTTGGAGATACTGGAAAAGGAAGGCGGATTCAAAGATGTTGACATGCTTGTCGAGGGTAAAAAAGTATCAGATTACCGGACAAGAAAAATCGCATTTATGAAAGAAGAAGCAACCCAGACAATGCTTTTTGATGATCTGACAGTACGGGATAATATTTGCATAGGTCTTGATAGAAAAGCACCGAACATCTGGCTTAAGAAGAGAATCCAGAAATCTGTCCAGGAAGAGTATTATCGTATTTTCGGGGAAGATATCTTTGACTGTTATATAAATGAACTGAGTGATGAACAGAAGACCAGAGTAATTTATATGCGAATTCTTCTGGAAAAACCTGAAGTGGTATTTATGGTACAACCGTTTAAACATGCCGGTACACCACACAGGATGCAGGTGTGGGAGCTTCAAACACTGCTGCTGGAACGAGGAATATCGATTGTAATCCTGGCAATGAATATGTCGGATTCACTGACAATTGCAGACCGAGTAATACGAATTAGCCGTGTGGATGGAAAAATGACAACTAAAGAGTTTACATACAATCAGTTTTCAGAATTACCAATGTCATTGCCTTGGGTTGGTTTCTTTGATGAACTAAAAAATAACGGAGAGGAAATATAAAATGGAAGTAATTGCGGGAATTGATATTGGAGGAACTAAATGTGCGGTTTCCTTTATACATATGAATGGGGATGAGGTAGAATTTTTGTCAAAGGAAAAAAGACCTACGGATGAATCACATCCAGATGAGATGGTGCAGTCGTTTGTGAATGAGATTGCAGAAAAACTGAATGATCATCCGGACTGGGAGCTTGTCTCCATCGGAATTTCCTGTGGCGGTCCGTTGGACGAAGAGAAGGGACTGATCTTATGTCCGCCAAACCTTCCACACTGGGATCATACAGATCTTTTTACACCGCTAAAGGCAAAGTTTGGAGATGTGCCGATCATGCTGCAGAATGATGCAAACGCATGTGCACTGGCAGAGTGGCAGCTTGGCGCCGGAAAAGGATGCAAAAATATGATTTTCCTTACATTTGGTACCGGCCTTGGAGCAGGACTGATTCTGAATGGTGAATTATACAGTGGTACCAATGGTATGGCGGGAGAAGCAGGACATATACGTCTGGCAGAGGATGGACCGGTAGGCTATGGCAAGGAGGGGTCCTTTGAGGGATTTTGCAGTGGTGGTGGAATTGCACAGCTGGGTCAGGTGATGGCTGAGGAAGCCCTCGAACGTGAGGAAATTCCTTCATTTTGCCAAAGTAAAGGAGAACTATTTAAAGTTAATGCCAGAACTATAGCAGAGGCTGCCGAAAAGGGAGATCCTCTGGCACTAAAGATATATGATATTGTTGCGGACAGATTGGGGCAGGGACTGGCAATACTGGTAGATCTTTTAAATCCTGAAAAGATTGTGATCGGTAGTATATTCCTGAGACAGGAGAAGCTTTTAAGACCGCGAATGGAAAAAATACTGAATAAAGAGTCGCTTGAGCAATCTCTGTCAGTGGTGGAAGTGCTTCCGGCAGGATTAGGAGAAAAACTTGGTGATTATGCGGCTGTTTCTGTGGGCCTCCGTGCATATCAGAAAAAATAGAAAGGGTAATGTAATGAATGAATTAGAAAGACTTATGAAAAGATATCCTCAGCTCGTGGGATGTCGTGAAGCTATTACAGAGACATATCAGGTGCTGGAAGAATCTTTCAGAAATGGCGGCAAACTTTTGATCTGTGGAAATGGCGGAAGTGCTGCGGACAGTGATCATATCGTCGGTGAGCTGATGAAGGGATTTAAGAAGCAGCGCCCGGTTCCTGCGGATATGAGAGAGAAACTGGGAGAAGATCTTGCGGATCATCTTCAGGGAGCACTCCCGGCAATTTCCCTGGCAGGTCACGCGGCATTATCCACTGCATTTCTCAATGACGTAGCACCGGATATGGTTTTTGCACAGCAGGTTTATGGATATGGCAATGAAAATGATGTGCTGCTTGCAATCACAACATCCGGTAATTCAGGAAATGTTTTGCATGCGGTAAAAGTGGCACAGGCTAAAAATATGAAGACGATCGGTCTTACGGGACCGAAAGGCGGTAAGCTTAAGGAAGCAGCAGATACTTGTATCTGCGTTCCGGGAAGCTGTACAGCGGATATTCAGGAACTGCACCTCCCTGTGTATCATGCACTGTGTGCAATGCTGGAAGAGAGGTTTTTTGAGTAAAAGGATTTAAAATATTTTTTTAGAATGGTGCCAATGTAGGTGGATATATGGAAAAATATCTGGATGAACTGCGACGTATGGTTTCGGAGAGATGTACATTTGCTACAGATGGAAGCTTTATCAAACCATGTTTCTTCAAACACGAGTCATCTGCTGTAGGTGCAGCACTGTATTTTGTGGACAAATTTATTGAAGAAATCTAAGGAGGTATAATTATGGAATGGGCAGATAATTTTACAGGATTACAGCATATAGGTATTCCAACTAATGATATGGATAAAACTGTTGAGTTTTATAAAAAAATTGGATTTGAGGTAGCACATGAAACAAAAGATGGAGATGTGAGAGTTGTATTTTTGAAGCTCAGGGATCTGATTTTGGAAACATATGAAAATAAAGAAGCAGCATTGTGTGACGGTGCAGTGGACCATATTGCATTTGATGTTGTTGATATTGAAGAAGCATATAAATTTATTATCGGACTACAGATCAAGATTCTGACAGAAATCACCTTCCTTCCGTTCTGGGAAAAAGGAGTAAAATTCTTTATAGCGCAAGGACCAAATTTGGAAAGACTTGAATTTGCTCAGCACATAAAATAAAGTAATCGTCAGCCCTGATAAAGATTGATATCAGGGCTGATTAAGGTTATAATTGAATTACAATTTGCATTGCATATTTATAACACAAGGAGGTATTTTTATGGGCAAAAAGAAAGCAATTGCAGCCGGACATATTTGTCTGGACATCACCCCGGCTTTTAAGAGTAAAGAAGAAAAGTCAATCAAAGATCTTTTCAGACCGGGACAGCTGATCGCGATGGATGCGGCCAAAGTAAGTCTTGGGGGATCGGTATCCAACACTGGAATCGGTATGAAACGTTTGGGTGCGGATGTGGAGCTGATGGGAATGGTCGGCAATGATGCATTCGGTCAGATGGTTCTCAATGAACTGGAGAAATATGATACTTCACCGGACAGTATGATTGTAAGAGATGGTGTTGGAACTTCATATTCAGTAATCCTTGCACCGGCAGGAATCGACAGAATATTCCTTCACTGTTCGGGAGCTAATGACACATTTACGTTGGATGACATCGATCTGGAGAAAGTAAAAGGTGCAAATCTGTTCCATTTTGGATATCCGTCACTGATGCGTATGATGTATATTGACGGTGGCAAAGAGCTGGTTCGTCTTCTGAAGGCTGTACATGAGCTGGGAGTTGCGGTGTCCGTAGATATGGCGATGTTTGAGGAAAGTACTGAGGCAGGAAGTCAGGACTGGAATGAACTTTTGAAATCTGTGATTCCATATATTGATTTCTTTGTACCAAGTATTGAAGAACTTTGCATTATGCTGGACCGTGAACGCTATCATGAGTGGAATGAAAGAGCACAAGGAGCTGACGTCACAAACTTCATTGATATTGAAAAAGACGTAAGGCCATTGGCAGATAAACTCCTTTCTTACGGAGCAAAAGTAATTCTTATCAAATGCGGTACACCGGGTATCTATTTCCGCACAGCAGACAAAGAGCAGATTCTGAAGATTGGTGGTGGAATCGGAGAAGAAATTGCAGATTCATGGTCTAATCAGGAAGCTTTCGAAAAGAGTTATCTGGTTGAAAAAGATAAAGTCGCTTCCGGAACAGGTGCAGGAGATACAACAATCGCAGCTTTCTTAAGTGCTATACTTGCAGGAAAAGACTGGCAGGATGCACTTCATCTTGCAACAGCTACCGGAGCACTCTGTGTACAGACTTACGATGCACTCAGTGGAATCATACCTCTTGAAGAAGTACAGAAAAAGATTGATGCTGGATGGGAGAAAAGAAAATAAATTTTTTTCAATTAATAGTTTTTTTGAAAAACTTTTAATTGAATTTATCTACAATTGTTATTATAATTAAAGGCAGAGATAAATTAATTTACAGGAGGAAACAAGATGTTAGTTAACATGAATGATGTGCTTTATCCGGCAAAAAAAGGTAAATACGCAGTAGGCCTTTTTAACGCAGTAAACCTGGAACTGGCACGTGGAATCATTGCAGCAGCAGAAAGTTCTCAGTCACCGGTCATCATGGGAACAGCGGAAGTACTTCTTCCATACGGACCACTGGAGGAGGTTTCCTATTACCTTATTCCTATGGCTAAGAAAGCAAATGTTCCGGTTGTTATCCATCTGGATCATGGTCTTAAGAAAGAAACCTGTCTGAAAGCACTGGAACTTGGATTCTCATCCATTATGTACGACTGCTCTACAGATTCTTATGAAGATAATGTAAGAAAAGTTAAAGAGATGGCAGACATCGCGCACTCTTATGGGGCAACCATCGAGGGTGAGCTTGGACATGTAGGAGATAACCCGGATTCTGCAGAGGGAAGCTCTCATATCAATCCGGCTGACTTCTATACAGATCCTAAAATGGCCAAAGACTTTGTTGACAAAACTGGTGTAGATGCTCTTGCAATCGCAGTAGGAACTGCTCACGGAGCATACAAACTTCCACCGAAACTTGATTTTGAACGTATTCATACAATTGCAAATACTGTAGATGTACCGCTTGTTCTTCATGGTGGATCCGGACTTACAGACAACGACTTCAAACGCGCAATTCAGGAAGGTATCAGTAAGATCAATATCTTCACAGATATCAACGTTGCAGCAGTAGAAGCTGAGTTCCGTAAATTCGAAACTATGAATAAAGGTATCATTGACCTGATCCCGGCAGCAGTAGAAGCTGTAAAACAGGAAACATTAAAGAAAATGATGCTCTTCTCCAGCAATGGAAAAGGCACATTAAACCAGCCATCCCAGGATGAGCTTGTAAAAGCTGTTGTTCAGGAAGTGCTCAGAGAACTTGGCAGGAAATAATTACATAATATAAAAAGGTGCGCCGTGAGGCGCACAACAAAAATACAGCAGGTGAATTGCTCACCTGCTGTATTTTTTAACTTTTTTGAGGGGGGAGATAGAGAGTGGTTATTCATCTATCCAAAATCTATTATAGGAAAGAAATATGTTCAAAGTGTGTACTAATTCTAAAAGAAATCTAAAAAGAGTAAAGAAAAATTAAAGAAAATCTATAATTTTTACAGCGTATTGTAGTTTTACAGAAAAAATGGTAGAGTGTAAACACCTGCTGAAAGTCAGCAGATAATATCACAGGGATTCCGGTTCCGGAAATCCATTTTCAAATGTCATTTCGACAACTATTCCAAAGAAGAAAACATAATAAGTTCAGAAAGGGGAGATGCCTATGCCCTGACAGATTTACATCCAGTTTACTTTGTTGAGAGAGGCTGCCGGAGAGGAAAAGGCAGCAAAGAGGAGTTCGCAGATGAATTTTAATATGAAAAACAGAATATGGAAAAAATTAAGTGCAATGAGTATGGCCTTTTTCATGACAGGAATGGTTCTTGGAGGATGCGGACAGACAACAGTTTATGCGGCAGAACTGGCGTATGAAAGTGTAGAATTTGAAGAGCATTCTGAAACAGAAGAGACAGGAATAGAAGAAGCCGGAACAGAAGAATCCGGAACAGATGAATCTGATCCGGATGAAATACAATCAGAAGAAAATGCAGAAGAAACTGAACCTGAAGAGACGGAAGATTCCGAAGAGAAGGATCAGGATAAGGCCAATCTGTCTGATGGTAAATCGGAAGAAGAGGATAAAGAAAACGAGAATAAAAAGAAAACACCGAACTTTACGGTTAGCGTAGTCACAGATGAAAGTACAGTAAAAGCAGGAAGCGACCTGGTATATACGGTGACTCTGGAAAATACAGGCGATGTAATGTTGAAAAACATACAGCTGCGCATTGTTTTCAAACCAGAATCTGCAGGGCGAGTGGTCCGGGGATAATTTAGAACAGCTGGATGTCGGGATAAGGAAAGAGCGGTATCTGACAGTGAATCTCCCGGAGGAGCAGGAAGTGGCTGTTTCTGTGAAAATTCTGGCATCTGCAGAAGTTGAGATGACAGAAGCAGATACGGAGGATGCTGTAATCAACAGAGAGACATCCCTTGATACAAAAATTATCCCACTGGAAGCATCTTTTGAAGTGACGAAAACGGCTGACCGTTCCGTTGCAGTGCCTGGAGATAAGATTCTGTTTCAGATCTGCATTCGAAATACCGGAGAGCGGACACTGCATTCTGTAGTTACGACAGAACGTTTTCAGCTTGGAAATGTACCGGTACAGTTCCTGGAAAAAGAGGGAGTCGTGCTGAATAAGTCAAAGACGAAAGCACGTATCGAAAAGATTGAACCGGGCAAAGCAGCAGGTCTGCAGGCAATGGTCACATTGCCGGAAAACCTAAAAGAACAGGAACTTTTGAATGAAGTAACCGTGACGACAATGGAGACTGGGGAACAGGTGATGACTTCTCAGGCAAAAATTCAGATCAGGGCGGCTGAAGAGGTGGAAACAGAAGAGGCAGACAGAATGTCTGTGGATATGGATAATAGTGCAGTTTCCCATACGGGAGAGAGTTATCCGGCTTCTACACATCCAAAAACCGGAGATCCGTACCAGCCGTTTCTGTGGCTGGCAATGATCCCCGGTTCTATGCTGGCTGCGGGCTGGATACGCAGACGGATGTAATTACAATTACAGAATATCGATATGTTCTCCGGCAAGTGCTTTGTTCATACTGCGGACAGCACAGAACTTACCGCACATACTGCAGGTATCACTGTGGTCATCTTCCGGAAGACGGTCATCACGGATAGCTTTGGCTGTTTCCGGATCAAGTGCACATGCAAACTGTGCATCCCAGTCAAGGACACGGCGGGCATCTGCCATCTTGTCATCGATATCTCTTGCATGCGGGATTCCTTTGGCAATATCTGCCGCATGGGCTGCAATCTTGGAAGCAATAATTCCCTGTTTGACATCTTCTACATTCGGAAGAGCCAGATGTTCAGCAGGTGTTACATAGCAGAGGAATGCGGCTCCGTTCATGGCTGCAACAGCACCACCGATCGCAGCAGTGATATGGTCATATCCAGGTGCGATATCTGTAACGAGAGGTCCGAGTACATAGAATGGTGCTCCCATGCAGATGGTCTGCTGAACTTTCATGTTGGCAGCAACCTGATCAAGCGGCACATGACCTGGTCCCTCAACCATGACCTGTACGTTATGAGCCCATGCACGTTTGGTAAGCTCTCCAAGACGTACCAGCTCTTCAATCTGGCATACATCAGTGGCATCAGCCAGACAGCCAGGACGACATGCATCTCCAAGAGAAATAGTAACGTCATGCTCTTCACAGATGTCCAGAATCTCATCTAAGTATTCATAGAACGGATTTTCTTCCCCGGTCATGCTCATCCATGCAAATACAAGGCTTCCGCCACGGCTTACAATGTTCATTTTACGTTTGTGTTTTTTGATCTGCTCGATGGTCTTTCTTGTGATTCCGCAGTGGAGAGTAACAAAATCAACACCGTCCTCAGCGTGAAGGCGAATTACGTCGATAAAATCATGAGCAGTCAGTTCAGAGAGATCTCGCTGATAATGAATGACACTGTCGTATACCGGAACGGTTCCGATCATTGCAGGACACTCATGTGTCAGTTTCTGGCGGAACGGCTGTGTATTGCCGTGGCTGGAGAGATCCATGATCGCTTCTGCACCGAGATCTACTGCTTTCATAACTTTCTGCATTTCGATATCATAATCTTTGCAGTCTCTGGATACACCAAGGTTTACATTGATCTTGGTGCGTAGCATGCTGCCGACACCTTCCGGGTTCAGACAGGTATGATGTTTGTTGGCACAGATCGCTACTTTACCTTCGGCAACCAGTTCCATCATTTTTTCAACCGGCATGTGTTCTTTTTCTGCAACAGTTTTGATCTGAGGGGTTACGATGCCTTTGCGTGCGGCATCCATCTGTGTTGTATAAGTTGTCATATGGTATATTCTCCTTCTATGTAAATGATAATTTTTATTGTGTTTTTCCAAGGGTGTGATCCAGTGGACCAGAACCATGTCCGAGATCCAGCTGTGTCTTCAGGGCATCGGTCAGATACTGCTTGGAACGGCGCACAGAATCTTCAAGAGAAAATCCTCTGGCAAGATTTGAGGCAATCGCACTGGAAAGTGTGCAGCCGGTGCCGTGAGTATTTGGATTGTTGATGCGTTCACCATGCAGCCAGATGCCATGTCCGTTTGTATAAAGAAGGTCATTTGCATCGTTGATGCGATGGCCGCCTTTCAGAAGGACAGAAATGTGAAAGCTTTCATAAAGTCTGTGAGCAGCTTCTTCCATAGAGTCAGCATTTGTGATCTGCAGTCCGGTGAGCGCTTCAGCTTCTGGAATATTGGGTGTGATGATCTCTGCAAGAGGAAAGAGTTCCTTCTGAAGTGTTTGCTCGGCATCTTTGTCCATCAGACGATGTCCGCTGGTGGAGATCATAACAGGATCCAGTACGATATGGTGTGCATGGTACTGCTGTAATTTGACAGCAACGTGATGCATGATCTCAGCGGATGAGAGCATGCCGATCTTAACTGCATCAGGAAAAATGTCAGTAAAGATGCAGTCCAGCTGGTTGTCAAGAAATTCCGGAGAGGTTTCCTGAATTCCGTAAACACCGGTTGTGTTCTGGGCGGTCAGAGCTGTGATCGCACTCATGGCATAGACTCCGTTCATGATCATGGTCTTGATATCTGCCTGAATGCCGGCACCACCACTACAGTCACTTCCGGCAATCGTTAATACTGTTTTCATAATTGTGTTATTCCTTATTGTTTTGTTGAGATTTACAGTTTTTGCAGTTCTGTAAGAAAATGTCTGACGGCTTCGGCTTTGTTATCAGGTTTAAAAAGTCCGCTGACAACGGCGGCACCGGAAATCCCACTTCCCGCAAGAAGATAAAGGTTGTCAGCAGTAACACCGCCGATTGCAACAACCGGAATTTCTACAGCCTGACAGATCGCTCGCAGAGTTTCGACAGGAAGTTGTGTGACGTTGGTTTTAGTGGTGCTTCCGAAGACTGCACCGCAGCCTATGTAGTCTGCTCCGGCATTTTGGGCTGCAAGTGCTTCTTCGACATTATGGGCACTTCCGCCGATGATAAAGTCAGGCCCGAGAAGCTGACGTGCTTTCTGGATGCCCATATCAGAAAGTCCGACATGAACACCGGAAGCATTTGCTTTCTGTGCAAGATCCGGGCGGTCATTGATGATCAGTGGAACATTGTAACGTTCACATATTTCTTTTAAAAGGGCGGCTTCCTGAAGGATTTCTTCGTCAGGAGCATTTTTTTCACGAAGCTGGACACAGCTGACACCTGCGTGAAGGAGTTCCTCGGTAACGGATGCAAGTGTTTCATCGGGTTTCAGCCAGCTTCGGTCTGTAACAGCATACAGTTTCAGCTGTTCTGGTGATATTTTCATAGGTCTTTCTCCAATATCTGATCAGAATTTATGTTTCGAGGTGTACATTAATTTCTCTTCCAGTACATCAAAAAGATGTACATGAAAACTTCCAATGCCGGATTTTTCTGCGTCTGTTCGTCTGCCTGCTTCAAGGGCAGTTTCACGCCAGAGTGCTCCGGCGGCACGGACCGCATCAAATGCAGAAGTGTCCGTACACAGAAATAATGTGCAGAGTGCAGAAAGCATACATCCGCCACCGGTGATTCGTCGAATCCTGGAGTCGCCGCCGGTCAGAATCTGTGCCTGCTTTCCATCAGATACCACATCCTCTTTGCCCGTGATCAGAACTGTGCAGTTGAGAAGAGATGCCGCCTGCCCTGCAATCAGACAGACATCACGTTCCGCCATCTGCAGGGAACTTTCTACACCGCCGTGTTTCTCGGGACTGTCGGTATCTGAAAGGAGAGAACATAGAACAACGGCTTCTTCCTGATTACAGCGAACAGCAGTCGGATGAACGGCTTGAAGAAGTTTTTGTAGCTCTTTTCTTCGAAATGTGCTGGCACCGGCGCCGACCGGATCCAGGACGACCGGGTGGCCAAGGGCATTTGCCTTCTGTCCGGCGAGGATGCAGGCCTGTATTTTGGCAATGTCCGGTACTCCGGTATTCAGAAGGGTTCCATGACAGAAAGAAGTGATTTCTTCGACTTCCTGTTCATCCTGTCCCATTACGGCACTTCCGCCGGCTGCAAGCAGTAGATTGGCAACATCCTGCATGGTTACCGGATTAGTGAGACAATGAATCTTGGGAGCATCCTGGTGAATGCAGAAAGAAATTTCTTCTATATTATTAAGTGACATAAATTATCTCCTGGCGGCAAGAAATACCTGGCTTTTTTCAAAAACACGAAGCAGGATAAAGGCCAGTACACTTCCGGTAAATGTTGAGATAAAAAACGGGATCATGTATACGGTGAATCCGGCCGGGGCAAGTCCCATGAGAAGTTTGGCTACCGGATAGGCTGCAAGACCTCCGAGGATTCCGGTTCCCAGTGCTTCTGCAACACAGGTAAGACTTAATTTGCGGGTGAGTCGGAAGACCAGACCACAGCATAAGGCGCCAACCATGCTTCCGGGAAAGGCAAGAAGACTGCCGATTCCTAGCAGGTTGCGGATCAGACTTGCACAAAAAGCAATGCCGATTCCCCACCATGGGCCAAGCATGACTGCTGCAAAGACATTGACCATATGCTGGACCGGAGCACATTTGCTTCCGGCAACAGGAACGCTGATCAGACTTCCGGCAACAGCAGCTGCTGTCAGTACACCTGCAATGGCCAGCTTCTGAGTGGATGTTGTTTCCTTTGTGTTCATTTTGAGTAAACCTCCTGTTCTACCTGATGAGGGATGAGCCATTGACAGCTTCTTAAAAATCTGATAACAAAAAAGAAGATACCGCAGGGGTACCTTCGTTCAATGTGTCTGGTATTTCCCTACGTTGGCATTATCCAAATCAGGTTAAGGGTCGAAACCAATCAGTTTCCTCTCAGCCGGCTTCAGCCAGCTCCCCTGTTTTGTAATTTTACTTTTCTATTATACTGCCAGTTAAAGAAGATGGCAAGACTATATTCAGTGATGTTTTGTAAAAAAGCAGAAAAGCAGAAAAGGAAGACAAAATCTACAAACATTGAAAAGAGAATCTGTTTGTGCTATTCTGTAATGGAGTATATATCCCTAGGCAGAGGAGGACAATATGAAAGTATCAACATTATTGGAAGGTTTGAAATATATCTGTTGTCAGGGCAGCACAGAACAGGAAGTCTCTACAGTTGTATATGACTCCCGAAAAGTAGAAGAAAATTCCCTGTTTATCTGCATTCGCGGTGCGGTTGTGGATGGACACAAATTTGTACCGGATGTGATCAGGAAAGGTGCGAAAACACTCGTTGTTGAAGAAGAGGTAGAAGCGCCGGAAGATGTAACTGTGATCAAAGTTGCAGATACCCGTTATGCGATGGCCTTTATTTCCGCTGCATATTTTGGACATCCGGCGGAGAAACTGAAAACGATCGGAATTACCGGAACAAAAGGAAAAACTACCACAACATATATGGTAAAATCCATTCTCGAAAATGCAGGATACAAAGTTGGACTGATCGGGACCATCGAAGCGATCATTGGAGAAGAATCCATTCCGGCAAGCAACACAACTCCGGAATCTTATCTGGTGCAGGAATACTTTCGCAAAATGGTAGATGCAGGATGTGACTGTGTAGTTATGGAAGTTTCTTCACAGGGACTGATGCTTCACCGTACACAGGGATTTGTTTTTGATTATGGTATCTTTACCAATATTGAACCAGATCATATCGGACCAAACGAGCATAAGGATTTTGATGATTATCTCAGATGCAAATCTATGCTGCTCCGGCAGTGTCGTGTGGGAATCGTCAACAGAGATGATGAACACTTTGAGAGAATTATCGAAGGGCATACCTGTCAGCTGGAAACTTACGGATTTTCTCCGGAAGCTGATCTGCGTGCAGAAGATGCACATATGGTAGGCGGCAAAGGATATCTCGGTATCTCTTATCAGCTGAAAGGACTGATGGAATTCCCGGTTGAAATTGATATTCCGGGTAAATTCAGTATTTATAATTCACTGACTGCAATCGCAATCTGTCGTCATTTCAATGTATCACAGGAAAACATCATCAAGGCACTGAAAGTGGCGAGAGTCAAGGGTCGTATCGAGGTGATCAAAGTTTCTGATGAATTTACATTGATGATCGACTATGCACATAATGCAATGGCACTGGAGAGTCTGCTTACTACATTAAGAGAATATCATCCGCATCGACTGGTCTGCCTGTTTGGCTGTGGAGGAAACCGTGCAAAATCCCGCCGTTATGAGATGGGAGAGGTTTCGGGCAGACTGGCAGATCTGACGATCATCACATCCGATAACCCGAGATTTGAAGAACCGCAGGATATCATTGATGATATTAAGATCGGCATCAGTAAGACGGATGGAAAATATGTCGAGATCTGTGACCGCAAAGAAGCGATTGCCTATGCAATCCATCATGGAGAACCCGGAGATATCATTGTTCTGGCAGGAAAAGGACATGAAGATTACCAGGAGATCAAAGGTAAGAAGTATCCTATGGATGAAAGAGTCCTGATCGCAGAGATTCTTCAGGAGGATAAAGAAAGAGCAGATAAATGATCTACGCGGATATCATTGTGGATATATCCCACGAAAAGCTTGACCGCAGTTTTCAATACAGAGTTCCGAAAGAACTGGAAGCAGAGATTCAACTGGGAATGGTAGTGACCATTCCCTTTGGAAACAGTAATCATGAAAGAAAGGGATATGTGACAGGCCTTTCTGACAAACCGGCATTTGATATATCCAAAATGAAAGAACTTCATCGAATCTGCAGCAGTGAGGAGACCACAGAAGAACGCCTGATCGCACTTGCGGCATGGATGAAGAACCGATACGGTTCTACAATGGTACAGGCGCTGAAAACGGTTCTTCCGGTCAGGGAAAAGGTCAAAGCAAAAGAAAAACGTTATATAGTACTGAATATGGATGTGGCAGCGGCAGAGCAACTGGCAGCGGAACTGGAGAGTGGCAGATGCAAAGCCAGGGCAAGACTGGTTCGGGCGCTTCTGAAAGAGAAGAAACTGGATTATACAAAAGCGTCCAGAGAACTTGGGATGACAGCAGCTGTGATAAGGCCGCTGGTGGATCAGGGTGCAGTGCTGGTGACACAGGATGAAGTCTATCGAATGCCGGTAGACGGTTCTGATATTCCACGGGAACAACTGTCCATGCTTACAGAGACACAGGAAGCTGCGCTGTTGCAGATTCAGGAAGAGTGGAAGCAGGAAACACCACGTCCGGTTTTGATCCATGGAGTGACTGGAAGTGGAAAGACGCAGATTTATATGAA
>ERZ772863.1781-NODE-1781-length-16991-cov-9.069261_pt1 | contig 16991 bp, 15 predicted proteins | sample MGYA00512134_ERZ772863 | MGnify/ENA primary metagenome ERZ772863 (study PRJEB29015, sample SAMEA2737659) | human gut metagenome | biome: human gut; feature: human-associated habitat; material: faeces | place: China | collected 2012 ...
TATCTACTTCATTTGATTTTCTAGAAGAATTCGATTTTGTAGCAGGACTTCCGCATGCTGTAAAAATAAACACAAAACAGATCAATAAATTTATCAATATCTTTTTTTTCATATCTACACTCCATTTTCAATAATATACAATACTAACTTTGAAAAAGCACAACTAAAACAAGATTTTGTAATTTTACCCTGTTTTAGCCGTGTTAATTTTTTATTTAAAATTTAATATATTAACGAATTAAGATTCAAAAGTAGAACCTGACCATGTATCACCTCCTGAACTAGCCATATGGTTTGAAGATATACTCACACCTTTACAGTTTTTTGGTGCACTAAAAGATAATGTTGCCGCAGCAGTTCCACTCTGACTTCTTTTAACTGTAATCAAATCATTATCTCTTAAATCTACATAAACATATGTCGATGTAACCTTTGTCTTTAATTTTGGTGACGAGCTGACTGTTCCCGAACTTGCCGTTGTTCTTGAAAGATTACTGAATGCATTAAAATTGATTCCATTTACTTTTCCGCTTTTAGTTTGTGCAGAAACTGCCATTGCATTTGATGATATTAATACTGCCATCATTCCCATTGCTACAATTTTTTTAATTGATTTTTTCATAATACTTTTCCTACATTGTTGTTTTTTATTTCGAAACAACTATACCTTAACACATTAAATCCCTCTTATGTAAAATCATGTCTAAATGGTCGATTTTCGTGTCTAAATGGTCGAATATTGTCTGTGTTTATTTTTTCTAAAAGTCTATTGCTGTCCCCACAGTAATAATAACAAAAAACCCCCTCACTTTCCTTATAATTATCTCACAAGGAAAACAAGGGGGTTTTAATTCTTCTTTTAAATCTATTTTATTACTTTACAATCGGTGCAAATCTTATTCTTATCTGAGGAAGTGATTTAAGTTCCGTATAATAATTTGTCTGCCAGTCATCTCCCTGACTTTCATCATTTTCACCTGATGCAGGTGGTGCAAATATTTTAAGCGTCATATCTGCTGCCTTATCAAGCGGCTTTTTAAAGAATGCACTCATCATGTCTATGCATTTCACACCCGGCGCTTTATAGAACCAATGTCCGTTTAACTCAATCATAAGGTTCATATCAACATTATCATCATCAAAATATGCTTCACAGAATACAGGGTTGCTGTCAAAGTGAAGATTTATGGCTACGCCATCTGCATCTTCTGAGCCGCCCCAGCGAAGTTTTGCAGGAAGTTCAATATCTGCGCCTGTCTCCATTGAAGGACTGAAGAAGTCATCATGAATAATCTCTCTGTATGTATCCATAAGCGGCTGCTCAATTCCAACGTCCTTATTATTTGGATCTTCTATTTCAAGACCAAGACGTCCTCTGTCTCTGAACTGATACATTGTAAATCCTGAAAGCCACTTTTCATCATCTTTCTTAAGCATTTCACAGAATTCCTTGAGCATAGCTGCCTGGTCATATGGACCTGTTACATCACCGTCTGAATTGAATTCTGATAATACCATAGGCTTTTTAACGCCGTTATTTACATATGTATATCTTTCATAACTGTTTTTTGCAAGCTGATATATCTTACTTACAGCGTGGCGTGCAAATGTTGTACCGCCTTCTTCTGCAACATCATAAGGCCATCCCCAATGAAGTGCCATATATCTGTCTACGGATACTATATCTGCTGCCCTTGAAGCCTCTGCAAATATATCTTCCATCTCCATCTTTTCATCCTCAAGTTCTTTACAACCGTCAAGACAAATGATTGTTTTTACATTTGGAGCTTCTTTTCTGATTATCTCGCTTGCATGTTTAAAGAATGCCGCAACTTCCTCATAGCTTGCTCTCTTGTTGAATGAGAACCAGTTTCCTGTTGCTTCATGATTTATACGAAGCTGGACTCTTCCGAAAGTTCTAAGGTCTTTAGCTATCGCTACAAGATGCTCGTCTGAAACCTTAGGGTCTATTGTCATTGTGAGAAGTACATCCTGTCCATGTCTGCGGACATCTCTCATGCATGTAAACGGTTCATCATCCAATGTACCATTTAAACCGCCCTTATAAGTAAAATAATCATCATAAGGGAAATCCCATGCAAACTGTACTGACGGGTCAGCATGAACAACGCTTGCTCTTCCCGGCCATCCTTCATCGTTCGGATAATAGCAATACATAAGGTTGACTGCTCTATGCGGTCTGCCCAGTTTCTGTAAGATATAATCCTGATTTACATATTCTCCACGCTCACTTCCATCACCAAGATCAACAGCACACTGTGCAGGTCCCATATGAAGTGCCTTTGCTTTTAATTCGCTCATCTTTGTCCTCCGATTTGATTTTTAATTTTGAAGCTTTTTTGCTCCACATATACCAATATTTTAAATAGCAGAGTTCAAAAATACAATGTAATTAGGAGACTTAAAATACATTAAATATTACAGTAAATTATGCATTATAACACACTGCACCCGATACCGTTTATTTACATGTAACTGTGCATTTGGCACTCTTTCCGTTTTTAGTATATACGGTTATGACTGCCCTGCCTTTTGATTTCGCTTTTATTTTCCCTGTAGCCGCATTAACTGAAACTATCTTTTTATTTGATGTTTTAAAATAAACCTTACCTGTCAATTTTTCCGGATAACTGCTCTGTTCTTTAATAGACGCAGTAAGTTTATATTCTGTTCCCTTTTTTATACTTAATTTTGTTTTTGATATTTTTACAATCTTGACATTGGCAAACACATTTTTTATTTTTTCTTTTCCGCCTGTTGTCTTGACATATATTGTATACCAGCCCGGTTCATATGCCTTTATTGTAAAACTGCTGCTGTTTACATTTGTAAATTCGTTTCCGAACTTTCCAAAATATGAAGTATCTTTTCTGGCTTTTGAATATTTTATCTCTGAAATACTTCCGCCCACAGTTACATTTATCTTTCTGGCATATCCTTTGTAAAGACTGTTCTTAACACTGATATTTATATCGTCAGCCGGTTCTTCCGATGCAGCATCCGGTGACGAAGAAGCTTCTGCCGCAGGTGTCTCTGTCGGTACACTTGTTGCACTCAGATTATTCACTGGCTCGGCTGTCTCCTGTGGTGTTTCTGTCTCTTTGACATCCGGTTCCGTTGTCGCTGAAATATCAGGCTGCTGTGATGTAGATGTATTACCATAAGGTATAGCCGTTGCCGCTGTTGTGCTTGTCGGCACAGGTGTCTCACTTGCTGCCGGCGAAGCCGTAACGCTTGTCTCTTCTGTCAAACGATAAGCCAAAGCAGCTTTTACTACTTTCTCGGCATCAGGTATTCCGCCATATTGACAATATTTTTCAAGTCCCGATATTTTTTTAAGATTGTCACTGTTACATATGAAATTTTTCAAAATTTTCCCGTCAGATGAACCCGAGGCTGCCTCTGCCAGTGCCGCAACTCCCACGACATAAGGTGTTGAAAATGATGTTCCCCATTCAAAGACATAGCCGCCACCTGCGTTTACCGTATATATTGCTGCTCCCGGTGCACATATCTCCATTGACTTTGAACCATAATTACTAAACCAGCTTAAACTTCCGTCCCATTCAATACTTCCGACAGTTATCAAATTATCGGCAGTAAATGATGCCGGTATATACTCTGTGTTGTCTATATTCGTAGTCTCGTTTCCTGATGCCGCTACAAACAGCATATCACTGGCTGCTATCACCTGTTTCATAAGCATATCTTGCAAAAATTCACGTGCGTCAGACTCGCCGCCCCAGCTACAATTACATATCGTCGCTCCGTTTGCATCTGCATATTTCATTCCTAAAATAAGATTTGACGTCGAAGCCTCTCCCTTAGAATCAACGGACTTAATAGGCATAATTTTAATATTTATATTCGACGCAATTCCGACAACTCCACTATTATCATTTGCCGCTGCTATCACACCAGCTACGGCTGTGCCATGTCCGTTATCATCTGTTACATTGCTGCTTCCTCTGCGTGACACAAAATTCCATCCTCTAATATCGTCCCTATAACCATTATTATCACTGTCAGTTCCGTCCGAAGCCTCATCCTCATTCTGCCATATAACATTCTTAAGCTCATCGTTAGTGTAATCAATACCGGTATCAACTACCGCTACAACAACTTCTTTTGTTTTTACGGATGCATTCTGAGCATTGTCTATCTCGTCCCATGCTCCCTGCGCATTAATGTCAATATCTTCAACTGCTTTTATATTTGCATCTTCAACGTCATTCTCCGGATTTTCAAAAGTTCCGTCGTTTTCCAATGCCCATTGCTTTCCTTCTTTATAATAATCCGTCACTTCACTGTCCTGTGATGCAATGCTGAATTTATAATCCGGCTGTGCAATCTGAATATCAGAACTGTACTTTTTCGTTATTTCTATAACTTTTTTAGTATCTTCCTCAGACTTTATACGATAAACCTTTATAAGCTCATCAATATCTTTTTCTTTTTCAGCATATTTTGAAAGTTCGGCAGGTTCTTTTACATTATTCCTATATTCGATTATGATGCGATTATCATTCTTATAATAATCTTTTTCTTTATCGACAATAACCGTATTCTTTAACTCGCCGTTTTCATCAAGCCAGTCATCATTGTCGTCTGCCATATTTGAACCTGCTTTTGTTTCCGATTGGTTTAAAAGATTAATTTTATTACTGCTGCTTTTTAAATTGTAACTTTCTTTTTGTGATATAGATTGCTGTGTGTTTCTTCCTATAATAATATCTGAAATATCTGTTGACTTGCCAAATGCCAGAACAAGTGCGATACATAAAATTCCCGATATTGCTTTTTTATGTATTCCATGCATATATTAGACCTCCTTAATTTATGCATAGTATACAATTTTTCTTTGTCATTTTTGTGAATTTATACCTCGTATATTATACCTTCACTGCAATTTTTATAATTGCCCGGTATTTTGTCTGTCAGGATATGTATTTCTCCGAAATCAGCAAATTTAACTGATGAAACATTATCAAATTTTTCGCTGTCAGTCAGAATATACTTTATATTGCACTGCTTTAATGCAGTCTTTTTCACCAATGCTTCGTTAGGGTCGGGCGTCGTAAAACCGTGTCTTACACTCACTCCATTTGTTCCAAAAAATCCCTTTGTGAAATTATAATTCTGAATTGATAAAATTGCTTCATTTCCAACAACAGCTTCTGTTGTTCCTTTCAATTCGCCACCTACAAGTATTACATGAAAACCTGATACGGCTAACTTTTTGGCATGTGCAACTGCATTTGTAACGAATGTTGCATCTTTCTGTTTTATATAATCTATCATGTAACCTGTTGTTGTTCCGGCATCAAGGTAAATAAAGTCAGTAGGTTCAATCATTGCTGCCGCATTCTTCGCTATACGTCTTTTCTCTTCTTCATTAACACGAAGTTTTTGGGAAACAGAAAGTTCTTTTGCATTATAATTTGAATTTATTGCTATCGCACCGCCAAATACTTTTACAAGCTGTCCTTCACTGTCAAGCACCGTCAAATCTCGTCTTATTGTTGACTCTGAAATTCCAAGTGCATCTTTTATTTCAGTAACCGTAACACTTTTCTTTTCCTCAAGCATCTTTAATATCATCTGCTGCCTTTTCTCTACTAACATTTCAATAATCCTTTCATTTATTATACCAAAGTAAACCCCCGAATACTCTTTGAAAGTATCCGAGGGTTTATTTACTTTTCAGATTTGCTTACATATTATAAGTTTTCTTTCATAAATGCAGAAATTTTTTCGTATGCTGCATCTTCGTCTTCACCATCAAAGCTTAACACAACTTCCATGCCGCCTTTTATTCCAAGACCCATGATAGCAAATATCTTTTTGCAGTCACCTTTCTTTCCGTCTTTTGAAATATTAACATTACAAGAAAATTCCTTTGCAAGTTTTACAAGTTCTCCTGCCGGACGAGCATGAATTCCCTGTGGGTCTGTAACTGTGTAAGTAAATTCTTTCATAATAATCCTCATTTCTGCACACGTTTTGTTTATATCAAGACTTGTGCCAAGTGTGCCCAGACACAAATCCGGTGTACGAAAATTTAATTTTCACACTATATGCTGCTTTCAATAATCGAGTTTTTTGTTCTTTTTTCTTTGTAAATTTATATTACCATAATTTTTTTACATGGTCAAAATACACTTTTACCATTTTATTCTGTCAAAAAGTTTTCTTCAATGTCTTAATGCCTCCTATGCTATTTTCTTTTTAAGTACACCGAGCAATGCTGTCGAAACAATTGTTCCTGCTACAAGTGATACAAGGTAGAGCCATGAACCTCCAACAACAGGGAATACAAATATTCCGCCATGTGGTGCCATAAGTGTACAGTTAAATACCATGCTGAGTGCTCCTGCCACACCTGAACCGATGATACATGAAGGTATTACATGCAGTGGATCTGATGCTGCGTAAGGTATCGCACCTTCTGTAATAAATGCAAGTCCCATTACAAAGTTTGTAGGACCGCTTTCTCTCTGCTCTTTTGTAAACTTATCTTTAAATAACATTGTTGCAAGTGCTATAGCACATGGTGGAACCATACCACCAATCATAACAGCCGCCATAATATCATAATTTCCGGCTGCTATGGAATTTATGCCAAATACATAAGCTGCTTTATTGAATGGACCTCCCATATCAATTGCCATCATTCCGCCTAAAATAAATCCGAGAAGGATCTTACTTGAACCTCCCATTCCGCCAAGCCATGAATTAAGTCCTGTATTTATAACACCCATAACAGGCTCCACAATATAGTTCATTCCCAATCCCATTATAAGAATACCTACAACAGGATAAATAAGTACCGGCGCAAGTTTTTCAAGTGCTTCCGGAAGTTTCTCACATACTTTTCTAAGAAGAATAATTACATATCCTGCAATGAAGCCTGCTGCAATAGCACCAAGAAAACCTGATTTTCCATTATATGCAATCATTCCACCTACAAAACCAAGTGCAAGTGCAGGCCTGTCACCGATTGCCATTGCTATAAAGCCTGCCAGAACCGGAAGCATAAAGTTAAATGCTAGTCCGCCAATGCTCTTAAACATTGCGGCTGCCGGTGTGATTGTACCGAAGTTTGAACGATCCTCAACTGAAAGTGATGATATATCAATTGACAATCCGTCAATGAGGAATGCTATTGCTATAAGTATACCACCGCCTACTACAAACGGAAGCATATGAGATACACCATTCATAAGCTGTGTATATATCTTATGCCCTATACTTCCTCCTGATGTCTCTTTGCTCTGGCTCTCTGATGCATTTGCTGCATGGTAGACAGGTGCATCGCCGTTTACTGCTCTCTTTATAAGTTCATCAGCTTTATTTATACCATCTGAAACCTGACACTCAATAACTTTCTTTCCGTCAAATCTCTCCATAGGAACTTTTGCATCTGCCGCAACGATAATGCAGTCAGCCTGTGCAATATCACTGTCTGTAAGTACATTCTTTGCCCCACCGGAACCTCTTGTCTCTATCTTGACATTTACACCTGCTGCACTTGCAGCTTTCTCAATTCCTTCTGCTGCCATGTATGTGTGTGCTATTCCTGTCGGGCATGATGTAACTGCGAGAATTTTCTTTCCCAATTCATTAGGCACATTTGTTTTTTCAAGCCTCTCATCAATATCCGGTTTCTCATCATCAGCTTTATCTATAATTGCAAGAAATTCTTCAACTGATTTTGCCTGTCTGAGGGATTTGGAAAACTCCTCATCCATCATAAGCACAGATAACTTGCTAAGCACATCAAGATGCACATTATCCTCTGTATTTGGTGCCGCAATAAGGAAAAGAAGTGTTACCGGTTCGCCATCAAGAGAGTCAAAATCAACTCCATTCTTAATAACCATTGCCGCAAGTCCCGGCTTGTCAACTGCATCACACTTTCCATGCGGAATTGCAATTCCCTCACCAATTCCTGTTGTGCTTTCTTCTTCTCTTAAATAAACCTGCTTTCTATAAGCCTCTTTGTCATTTATCTTGCCACTTTTTACCATAAGCTCTACTGCCATGTCGAGTGCTTCTGATTTAGACTTAGGTGCAAGGTCAAGACTTATACTCTTTACATCCAATAAATCTGTTATTCTCATGCTCATCTCCGTCCTTTCTTCTGTAAACCTTTAAACGGTTATACTAAATATTTTAAATCCACCCTCTTAAGTGACTCCTCAACTTCCGGTTTTGTTGCTAAGTAATCAGACGCTGCACTCGCACCGCCTGTTGCCATAGCCATACTGAATGCATAATCATAATTTTTCTTTTCAAGCCAGCCTGCTATAAAGCCTGCAACTGAAGAATCCCCTGCTCCCACTGAATTTTTAACTACAGTTGCAGTTGCCTTTGTTGCAATAACCCTGCCATCATCACTTACCAATACTCCACCTTTTCCTCCCATGGAAACAAGAACATTTACTGCACCCATCTCCTGAAGTTTCTTTGCGTATGGTACCACATCATCCCACTCTGACAGCTCAACATCAAATATTTCTCCAAGCTCATGATGATTTGGCTTTATTAAAAATGGGTGATATTTCAATACATTTAATAAAAGGTCTTTCGTCGCATCAACAATTATAGTGACTTTCCTGTCATAAAGTTTTTCCATAATCTGTTCATAAATGTCAGGTGGCATCGTTGCCGGAATACTTCCTGCAAGTACAAGAATATCCCCTTCTTTAAGAACCATCAATCTTTCCATGAGCATGTCAAGCTGCTCTTTTGGAATATCAGGACCCTGACCGTTTATTTCCGTTCCGTCAATAGATGAAAGTTTAAGATTTATTCTTGATATTCCTTCTTTCATCTTTACAAAGTCTGTATGGATGCCTGTCTCTTCCAATTCTCTGACAATCTCATCTCCGGTAAATCCTGCTACAAATCCAAGTGCTGTACTGCTTATTCCAAGATTTTTCAAAACAATTGAAACATTTGTACCTTTTCCACCCGGGAGCATAAGTTCACTCGATGTACGATTTGTATAACCAAGTTTAAAGTCATCAACTGTAACAATATAATCCAGCGAAGGATTTAAAGTAACCGTATATATCATATTCGTCCTTTCTGCCGTTTCTCATAAACGACTGTTTTTGATTTGTTGAACACATTATACAATCATATTTAGTCAAAATCAATCAAATTTATTCACAAATCACCAACTTGTTTTTTGTGCAATATATACAAAAAAAAGAGCAAATACCTCTTATAGTATCTGCTCTCTTTATATAATTATTCTTTTTTCATTCATTTACGCTCAAATTCATTATAACTAAGTCACTTTTTATTTTTCAGAAAAAAAAGAAGCCTTTCAAGACTTCTGATAAGCAATGCGGAAGAAGGGACTTGAACCCTCACGTCGTTGCCAACACTAGATCCTTAGTCTAGCCTGTCTGCCAATTCCAGCACTTCCGCATTTATTTCTGTTCGTTGTCACGAACAAGATATATACTATCAGTTTTTTTTACAGTTGTCAATACTTTTTTTCATATTTTTATAATTTATATTTTTACTATTCGACATATATAAACCGATTTTCTTTTCCGTTTCACTTGTCTTTTAGTACACTATAATGATATAATTTAATATATAATATTTATTTAAAGGGGTGGCTTTTTAAGCCTGTTTGAATTGATTTACATATATAATTTATGTTAAAGAGGGGGGGGACTGAAATGAAAACAAAAAAAGTATTTACCGCTAATCTCGTACCCGGAATGGTCATCGCAGAAGCAGCATACACAAGCGACAATCATCTGGTTATACAGAGCAATACCGAGATTACTGAAGATATAATCGATAAATTAAAATATTATTCAATAAAGACGGTTCGCATATATCTGAATGAACCTGATGAAACAAATAAATCCAAAACAAATAAAATTGAACCAACTTATTTTGAACGAATTGAACAATCCGAAGATTTTAAAAAATTTCAAAACGAGTTTAATGCCTGTCTTGAAGGTTTTCAAAAAACACTTAACAATATAATTATCAAAAGTAGTGATGGACTTGTCGATGAGATGCTCTCCGAGATTGAAAGTGTCTTAGAAAAATCAAGAAACCCGCTCCATTTGCTTGAAATGATGCAGTGTATGCGTGGATATGATGACCTTACATATACACATTCCATCAATGTTGCACTCATAAGCAATGTTATAGGAACATGGATGAACCTTGGTCACGACGATATAGAAACCCTGATGATTGCGGGTATGCTTCATGATATTGGAAAACTGCGTATTCCTCCTGAAATCATCCAAAAACCGGGACGTCTTACTGATGAAGAATATGAGATAGTCAAAAAGCATCCTCAATATGGATATGACATTTTGTCTACGAAAAACCTTAATCCAAAAATAAAGCTTGTTGCACTCCAGCATCATGAAAGATACGATGGAAAAGGTTATCCATACGGCTTAAAAGGAAATGAAATAGACCTTTTTTCTGGAATAGTTGCCATTGCAGATGTCTATGATGCCATGACTGCCGACAGAGTTTACAGAAAAGGTATTTGCCCGTTTCCTGTTCTTGAACATATGGAACTTCAAAAAGAGTTATACGAACCGGGTGCTTTATTTAAATTTATCGAAAGAACAGTCGAGGCATACATCAACACAGAAGTTCTTCTCTCAAACGGTGATGTCGGACGTGTTGTTTTATTAAACAAAAGTTTTCTTTCAAGACCGATTGTTATATCCGGTGATAAAACTTATGATTTATCTAAAGATTTTCATTTACAGATTGAAGCTTTACTTTAAATTTGGAATTTTATAATAAAAATAGCCGCAGAAAACACGATAAAATCGTGATATTCTGTGGCTATTTTTTGAATATTTTAAGCAGTGTTTGAAGTTGCCTTATACTCTATAATTTAGGCAGATATATAAACATAAGATACGCCCATCTTGCTACCATTCCCGTTATGATAACAACTATCTGAAGTATAATATCAAACCATTTTCTCTTTACTTTCTGCTCTCCTGTTTTTGCATCTTCCTCTATGAGGTCAATTTTTGGGGAACTTCTCTTTATAATCCATATATAAAAACCTACAACAACAAAATATCCCAAAAACATGACCGCACCCAGAAGCTGTGACAAACCGTCACCTTTAGGGCTGTATGCCGCCGCACTTCCCGATGCATTTATCAGCTTTGTGAAAGCAGAATAAAGATAATCGAGAGAAATATATCCCAATACCAGACTGATAACAGAAAAAATCAATCTCTTCCACCATTTCATCATGCGATAATTCCTCCCGTTCAATGCTTTCTACGCATATTCATCAAAATTCATTCCTGACAATATCATACCATCTCTCTCCATTTTTGAAATTTCGTATGGATTGTCAGTGTTGTTATATGAAACGTTCTGCACATCTGCATATCTTGCCTTAACTTCATTCGCTTCTTTTGTGTCATATGTTTCACTTGTTTTGTCATCACCATAAACTACAGCATACTTTGCTTTGTTCTCCTGTTCTTCAACCGCAGGTGTCCGATTTATCTTTTTTACCGGCGTAACAGGACTATTCTGTACCTGATTAAAATTTGAATTTCCGTATGTGTATATACTGCTTATATTGTTTACGTTATTTATACCACTAATCTGCATATACATCCCTCCTAATTATCTTCAATTATACTCTCCATTTTCATTCAATGCAAGGGATTTTGCTATTACGAATTACTTTCGCTGTAGCTGGCAATATAAACTTTCCGGCTCTTCGACCGACTCTCGTCTCAGAAAATATCATACAACTTCTATCTCCATATCAAACGGATTCAAAGTAATTTTCTCTTTGCCGATTACGACTTCCTGCTTTTTTTCTGTATTATTAAATATGAAACGCCACTTCTTTTCTCCGTAACGGTAAGTTATTTCTACTCCTTTCGGAAGGTTTTCTACAATATCAAGTCCATGTTCTTCTGCCATTGTTTTAGCAAAGCCAATGCTTGCATCACGGTTTAATATGCTTGCAAAATAATACACTTCTCCCTTTCCATATTTGTTTCTGGTGACAGCGGGAGCATCCTTATAAAACTGTTCATTATATCTTGCGAGAACTTCCACATTATCATTTTCTTCTATAATGTCACACCAGCGTTTTCCGTAAATAATATTGTTTTGTTCATCTCTTATCGCAACTTTCATTCCATCAGGAAGTGCATCATATTCAGCCACTTTTATTCCCGCAAGTTTTGAATAAACTGTAGGAAGTTGTTCCATAATGCATTTATTGTTATAGTCCCTTTCGCCGGAACGATTTGTCAAAATGACTGCTGCCCCATTGTCCGCCGCTTTATATAAATTTGCTGCTGTTTCCTTATTCTCAACAAACATCGTTGGTGCAACTATTATTTTGTAATCATCAAGCTTTTGTGTCTGATTTATAATATCAACTCCAAGTCCAAGACAGGTAAATGCATCGTGCCATTGCTTCATCTGCTCAAAATAATGCATTTCCTGAGCCTGATGCTGATTTTTAAATGCATACTCATTGTCAGACGAATACAATATTGCAATTTTATTTCTGCAGACCGTTGTGCTAAGTCCCTGAATTTCTTTTACTTTATTGCATAATTCACAAAATTCTTTATATCTTCTTCCCGGGACATTACTGTGGTCTATTATTCCCTGCCAGTACATTTCAGCTCCTGAGACTGCTGTTCTCCATCTGAAATGAATAACCGCATCTGCACCGTGCGCTATTGTCTGAAGCGAATACCCTTTAAGCATTCCGGGCTGTATTGCCCTTGACATCGGCGTCCAGCTTCCTACTATTCCACTGAGCTGCTCCATAATCCAAAAGTTCTTATTCTTAATTCCACGCATAAGGTCAAGATGAAATCCGTGTGAGTAAAGTGTTTCTTCATCTTTTGGCAACGACGTTGTCGGATAATTGTCAAATGAAACAACATCAAGTTCATTAAACATATCATAAAAATCCGGCATGTTAGCACACAGCCATGTATTTGTTGTGATAAGTTTATCAGGTGAAATTTTTCTTATTATATCCGACTGGAATGCCACATAATCGCATGTACTGTCAGACGCATATCTGTTAAAATCAAGATTAAGCGACGGATTAAGCCATTTGTCATTTTCATTCATAGGAGGCATAACCTGTGAAAAATCACTGTATTCACCACTCCATACATTGTTCCCGTATGCCTTATTTACTGTCTGAACTGTTCCGTATTTTTTTTTGACCCAGTTTCTGAAGCTTTCTTTGCAAACATCACAGCAACAATGATTTGCTTCAAGTTCATTATCTATCTGATAACCGATTACGCTTTTATTATCTTTGTATCTCTCTGCCATCTTAACTATAATCTTTTTTGAAAGTTCCCTGTAAACAGGACTGTTAAGACAACGGTGTCCTCTTATCCCTGTCTGAATTTTCTTTCCCGTCTTGTCAACCTGAACAATTTCGGGATACTTTTCAAAAAGCCACTGCGGAGGTGTGTTTGTCGGGGTACACAAAATCACATACATATCCCTCTCGCCGAAAAGTTGTACGGCTCTGTCAAGCCATTCAAAGTCAAATTTTTCCTCCTCCGGTTCAAGTCTGCACCATGCAAACTCTGCCATTCGCACAATTTTAACCCCGGCGTCATGCATCATATCCGCATCCTTAACCCAAAGAGCCTCATCCCAGTGCTCAGGATAATAATCCACACCTATATTTATACCCTCAGGAAAATTTACAATATTATTATCTGCCATTTGTACCTCACTTTTCTAATACTCCAGTTTTTTAATCTCCAAAAGCTGGTCTCTGAGTTTTGCTGCCAATTCAAAATTAAGTTCTGCCGCCGCTGTATGCATCTGTTTCTTAATTTTTGCGACAAGTTTATCGATTTCTTTTTCACTCATCGACTCAATGTCTTTAACTATATCGTCACTGCTTGTTTCTACCTTCTTTGAAATACTTATCAAATCTCTGACGGCTTTTTTAATAGTCTGCGGTGTAATTCCATGTTTCTCATTATATTCTGCCTGTATTTTTCTTCTTCGATTTGTCTCATCTATGGCATTTCTCATAGAATCAGTTATGACATCCGCATACATGATAACTCGTCCGTCTGCATTTCTCGCCGCTCTTCCTATCGTCTGAATAAGTGAAATCTCTGAGCGTAAAAATCCCTCCTTGTCGGCATCAAGAATAGCCACAAGTTCAATCTCAGGAATATCAAGCCCCTCTCGCAAAAGATTGATACCCACAAGTACATCGAATACATCCATTCGCATATCTCTGATTATCTCTGATCTCTCAAGCGTATCTATATCAGAGTGAAGATATCTTACTCTTATTCCAATCTCTTTAAGATAATTTGTAAGATCCTCCGCCATCTTCTTTGTAAGTGTATTTATCATAACCTTATTTCCGGCATCAAGTGTTTTTCTTATCTCCCCCACAAGGTCATCAATCTGTCCTTTTACAGGTTTAACCGTAATCTCAGGGTCAAGCAACCCCGTTGGTCTGATAATCTGCTCAACCCTTGCAAGTTCATGCTCTTTCTCATATACATTCGGTGTTGCTGAAACAAAAAGCATCTGATTTATGTGACTCTCAAATTCATCAAAGTTGAGAGGTCTGTTATCAAGTGCCGATGGCAGTCTGAAACCGTATTCTACGAGTGTATTTTTTCTTGAACGGTCACCTGCATACATTCCCCTTATCTGAGGTATCGTGATATGAGACTCATCAACCATGATAATAAAATCATCAGAGAAATAATCTAACAACGTATGCGGTGGCTGTCCCGGCTTTAATCCCGACAAATGTCTTGAATAGTTTTCTATCCCCGAACAAAATCCGGTCTCACGAAGCATCTCTATGTCAAAATTTGTTCTCTCAGAAATTCTCTGTGCCTCAAGAAGTTTATCCTGGCTTCTAAATTCTTTTACTCTGTATTCAAGTTCATTTTCAATGCCTATAATGGCTCTGTTCATATTGTCTCTGTCTACTACATAATGTGATGCAGGGAATACTACCATGTGTTCAAGTTCAGCTTTTATCTCTCCGGTCAGTACATCTATCTGAGTAATTCTGTCAACTTCATCCCCGAAAAATTCAACTCTAAATGCCATATCCGACTCCGAAACCGGAAATATTTCAAGCACATCACCACGAACTCTAAATGTGCCACGTTTAAAGTCCATGTCATTACGCGCATACTGAATTTCAACAAGCTTTTTAATAACCTCATCCCTGTCTTTCATCATACCAGGTCTTAAAGACACTGTCATGTTCTGATAATCTATCGGACTTCCAAGACCGTATATACATGAAACACTCGCTACAATGATAACATCTTTTCTCTCTGTCAGTGCGGCTGTAGCTGAATGTCTCAATTTATCTATCTCGTCATTTATAGATGAATCCTTTTCTATATAAGTGTCTGATGACGGAACATACGCCTCCGGCTGATAATAGTCATAATAAGACACAAAATATTCAACGGCATTTTCAGGAAAGAACTCTTTAAATTCTCCATACAGCTGTGCCGCCAATGTTTTATTATGTGCAATTATAAGCGTCGGCTTATTCAATTTTTCTATGATATTTGCCATTGTAAAAGTTTTTCCTGAACCTGTAACACCAAGCAACGTCTGGAACTGGTCACCCTCTTTAAACCCCTTCACCAATTCTTCAATAGCCTGCGGCTGGTCGCCGGTCGGTTTATATTGGGCTTTTAATTTGAACTCATTCATGGTAAATTCCTCCATTCATGCTTATTGAACTACTAATGTTCAATAAGATGTGACTTTTAATTGCATCTATGCGATTGAAAAAGTTCTGTGAACTTTTTTACTATGACCATTATCAGCCAAAAATTCGTATCCGGATTCATAACGAGGTGAATAGATATCCTTTTCACCTCGTTACGAATAAAAGTCACAAAACTGATTTTTGCGGATAAAACAGTATCAACAGTCCATATTATATCAGACATTTTTTTGAAAGTATATAGATAAAGGTGAGAAAAAGTACAAATGTTCTATTCTCTTTTGTACTTTTTTCTATCACTACTATTCTATTTTTCATCATGCTACGTTGAAATATTCCTCTAGGATCAACTCTATTTCAATCACTTCTGAATAATCATAATACTGATCTTTCCGCTCTTTTGTAATAACTTCTTCAATAAATGGTTCCAATACATCCAAACAATCTTCTATGATTTCCTTGGCATGTCCCGACAAAGGTGAAACACCTCTTGAATTAAAGCTATTCTTCAGTAAAATAGTTGCATAGGTATTTCTCAACTGGTGAAAATGAATATCAGGTAAGTCCAAAGATTTCAGTAAATCTTTATAGTATTTCTGATGATAGCCTTTACTCCTTGGATTTTCATATGTAGAACAACAAATATAATTCCAATCTCATATGCCCTTGCCGGATTACATTCTCCCGGTGCAATAGACTGGTAGCCATGAAACGCTACAATCCCGCCCTCCTTTCCAAAACGCTTTTTTACTACAATCATTTCTTCTCTAGCTGTTGTCGGTGCACAATTAACTCCAGATATATACTGTTCCATCAGTTCTCCCGATTCTTCGAGAAGCTCCCTTTCCAAAGATTCAGCTTGTCTCAGTCTAGTCTTTTCTGTATGCACCGCATAGGTAATTACATCATTAAGTCCATATGATTGCCCGTTTTCACTTTCTGAAACCTGTTCTTGGCTTGTTTTGGAACCATCTGGCCATGTATTATATTATTTTATTCAAGATAATTATTATATCTCTTTTTAATCCAACCACTCATTTGGAATCAATTTATTATTTTCGCCTCTCCACTCTTCAACTAAATGCATGTTACTAACTCCTTCCCATGCTGATTCATCCGCATGCTCCAATACTATAATCTGCATCCGGGGCTTCGTCTTTTCCATGGCTTCAGACATTGCTTCGAAAATCTTTTTTACAGCTAA
>ERZ772863.1786-NODE-1786-length-16961-cov-6.463090_pt1 | contig 16961 bp, 10 predicted proteins | sample MGYA00512134_ERZ772863 | MGnify/ENA primary metagenome ERZ772863 (study PRJEB29015, sample SAMEA2737659) | human gut metagenome | biome: human gut; feature: human-associated habitat; material: faeces | place: China | collected 2012 ...
GAGTAGCATTTGGTTCTACATAGTTATTTAATAGAATACTCCATGTTCCATTTTTATATTCATATACTGAATGACCATAATTTACGCCTGCTACTGCCCCACGGTTAACCACCAACAGATAGGCAGCATGCTCTGTCTTAGCAAGATTACAATTATAGATTGGAGTCCCGGAAGCCAAAAGTGGTAATTCACTACTCGCCCAACTGTTCTGATAAATAGACATAACTAACACTCGCCTTGGAAAAGAAACTTTGTTGCTATTGTTCACTTGTGAAACAATAGTCTCTCCATTATCTAATACTCTTAAATGTAATTGCTGAGATTGAGCATTTACAAATCCTTGATTACCTACATAATTCCAGGTAGTCCCATTCCATTTCATTAAAGACGCAGCACCTGCAACTGTGGTAGCACTGTTATCAGAATAAACGACATAAGGAATTCCATCCTTGTCAATATCAAAATCATAATTTGACAAACTAACTTCTCCTCCAAAGCCTTCTAAAGAACCAACTGCTGTCCAAGTTGTACCATCAACAAGTTTTATGACAGCCATTTTCTCTTCTTCTTTTAGTTTAAAACCAAGATATGGAACTTGATCCACCGGGTTTATTTTTAAAACAGATCCACTGAAAACTGATGTCGCTGTAAAGTCCGGCATTCTTACCCAAGCCATATTAGAAGACTTAGCAACTGTTATCGTATACTTTACATTCTGTTTTCCATTACTAACAATGTAATCTACAGGAGCTGTAAAATCATTGGCAGTAGCACCACTAACTTGTGTAACTCCATCTACCAAGACGATATTACCATCGTTCGTCGTAAAGCGAGCGACAAGTGCACTTTTATCTATAAATGCAGGCATAGTAACCTTAGCTGTTGTGGAAGATAGGGTAGCTATATAATCATCTGATAATATACTTGAATTATCTTCAGCATAAAACCCAAAGGTTAACAGCTTAGCTTCAACTCCTTCATCTGTCCCATCATTCTTGTCATCCGAACAAGATGAAAACGCAGCAAACAAAACAATTACTGCCATCCAAAATAAATCTTTCATTCTATTCATACCATAAATATTTGTGGACCGGAGTCCTGTTATACAATCATATTATTACTAATTTTTAGGGTAAAGCACAGCTTTTATCATGGGAGTAGTGCTCAATAAAGATTTTGCAAAAGAAGAAATATCTTTTGCTGTTATACTATTTACTGTTTGTGCATAATTATTCAGATATTTCCAATCCTCCTGTTGATTGAATATGGAATTGCGAATCCAAGAAGTCCAAAAAGAGTTTTTTTGTTTATCCAATTCAAAATCTTTCAAAAGATTACGTTTAACATCCGTTAATATACCGTCAAATGATTCCGGATATTCATAAAGTCTTTGTAATTCTTCTTGTGTAGCATTAACCAAACTATCAACATCCTCTGGCAAGCAGACAAATCCAATCATCGTTCGTGATAAGAAAGAAGGATATAAACCCGCACTCGAAGCTACGCTTACACTATAGACTTTTCCCATTTCCTCACGCAAACGGTTAAGTAAACAAGTGCGCAACATCGCTTTCATCACATTCGATTTCAATGTGAATGAGCTAAACTCCTCTAACAAACTGTCTTGCTGGAAAATCAATGAAACTGATGCTTTAGGAGAATCCCCCGTGTGACGTATCAATGAACAGGATTTATAAGGTATATTACGTTCTGTATAACACCAATCCGTATCATTCGATCCTTTAGGTAATCCACCGATATATGTAGTGATTAACGGCTTTATATCCTGTATAGTACAGTCTCCCAAAATAACAAATGTGTAATCTTTCGCTGCACCATAAAAACGATTGAATAGAGGAAGCATATCCTCTTGCTTTACATATCGTGTTATTAAAGAATCAGAAAGTATTGTATTTGTGTAATTTCGTCCGTTCAAAAGCCACATTAGTTCTTCCTGAAAAAACTCCGTCGGACTTTTTTGCTTGACACGATAATTTTCTTTTGTCTTCTCTATTGTTTGTTTACAAATTGCTGTATCCAACTGGGGGTACATCCATTTGGTATAGAGTAGTTGAAACATTGTTTCCATATCCTTTACCTGCGATACTCCAGCTAGCCCAGTACGTGTCTTATCAACAAGTAGACGCATAGAAGCAGAGTTTCCTGCCAGAAAATAGTTCAATGCATCCCTTGAAAAATTTCCGGCTCCAGAAAGTGAAATAATACTGGGAGCGAATAGACCTGTATAATAATGTAAAGAATCTAAAGAATAAAGCCCTCCTTTCCGAAAACCAGTCAACAACACCTTCCCCTTATCGAGTTCTGAAGACTTAAATATAATGCGCGTGCCATTATTTAGCCAAAGAGACACAGCTCCTATCTCTGGTATATTTTCTTCTCTGACAATATGTCCCCCCGACGGTAATTGGCATAATTCATCCGGTACAGAAAAATATTTATTATACCGTTTCGAAGATTGTTTTCTGGCTTCTTTTATAATTGACATCAAAGTCGCATCTCCATTCACTTCCTTATTAGCTTTTTCATTTGCTCGCAATAGATAATGCATCTTTTGGGGTGAATATACTTTTGCCAAATTCCTAACCAAAGCAACAGAGTCTAGTTCTGGAAAATATCGTTGAACTAATCGATACTCTTCTTGTAATGAGGTAAATCTGTTTCCTACATAAAAATCGGCATAAATATCGTTCATTAATTCAACGGAAGCAGGATTTTGCTGATTTTGAAGTTTATTCTCCAAGTTATTATAAATAACCTTTTTGGCACGTTCTATTTCTGTCTCAGTAAACCCATAACGAAAGATTTGCTGTTGCTGTGCAATAAACTCCGAAATACCTTTTTCCATTTTCCCAGGTAGTAGTTCTACCGAACATAGCAATACTCCAGTTGCATTCAGAAAACTTGAGTACTGAATACTGGCTTTCCTATAAGAAGGATTTTCAAAAGCCCAAGCATTCATTCGCATCTTAAAAAGGCGATTCAATAATGTTCGGGTCAAATAAGCCTTATAATCCTTTGCTGTCTGAACCGGTTTTGAAAGTGGCAGCAACTGAATCATATCCAATTCTATTGTTTTCAGCGATTCATTGGTAAGTATCTTTACCGCTTCCTTTTTATAAACAGGAATGTGGCATTGCTTCCAAATAGGAGAGGCAAGAGACGATAGTTTCCCGAATTTCTCCTTTATAAGCGTCTCAACCTGTTCAGGATTTATATCACCTACAACGGCCACAGCCATTAGTGAAGGATGATACCATGTTTGATAATAATCCAGAATATCCTCTCGTTTACAGTTTCTAATGACAGCCGTATCACCAATAGTCATTCGTTCGGAATAGTGCGAACTATTCAGAAGCTCCAATAGAAAAGCTGTATCACTATCGCGTTTGGCATCTCTCTTCGACAACCATTCCGAAAGTATAACTCCACGTTCTTTTTCTACCTGCATTGAATCGATAGAAAGCCCGCCTGCCCAATCAGCTAAGATAGTTAATGTTGAATCTACCATTTGAGGATTGGATGAAGGCAACTGCAATTTATACACAGTCTCATTAAACGAGGTGTGCGCGTTTAAATCTTTCCCGAATTTGGCTCCTTTCGACTCTAAGAAACGAACCATACCATCAGAGGGGAAATGATAACTACCATTAAATGCCATGTGTTCTAGGAAATGAGCCAATCCTCGTTGATTCTCCTTCTCCATGACGGAACCAGCCTTCACAAACAAACGATAAACGGCTTCCCCTTTGGGATTCGTATTCGGGTAAATATAATAGGTTAATCCATTATCCAGTTTTCTTACAATCAGATTCTTATCATACTGTAAGAACTCCGATGATTGCCCGTATACAACAGGGCTTAGCAATAAGCCTATAAAAATCAGCCATAAAAACTTTTTCATTCTACTCCTTCATTAATTCTGTTTCTCTATCACCAGTTCGCGCTGTAAACCGTCGGGACCTGGAAGCCCCATAGTCAGTCCTTGATTATTGCCAGTCAAACGAATGGTTATTGTATTGTCTTTGTTCTCATCTAAATGATTTGGCATCCATCGGATGCGTATGGGCATATCATAAATACCCGGTAGAAAAGTTAATGTACTACCCTTTGTTACCAGTTCAAAATCAACACCGGATTTCAGACCATCTCCTACTATGACTTGATAGTTCACTTCCAGATTCTCAGTCAGAGGTTTCGAACTCAGATACACACTATAAGTATTAATGTTATTCACATCCGACTTGACAATAACTTTAGATACACCTTTATCTGTCATAATATGAATAAAAGGCGTATCATAAGGCTCTTTCTCATCAGTAGTACATGCCCAAAGGCAGCTTATTAGTAATATAAAGTATAGTGATCTCATAAATGATTTATTTTTAATTGTTTACTGTCGGATTGGGTTGCATATTTGTATTCGCATTCAATTCTACTTGCGGAATAGGCAATACAAAATAATCACTAGGATAAACGATCTTTTCCACTGAAGAATTCGTATTTTCCTCACGTTTAAGATCCTGCTTCCAGCGTATAATGTCAAAGAAGTTATGTCCCTCAAAACAGAGTTCCTTTACACGTTCCTTCTCTATCAGTTGTATCAGTTTTGCGTCTGAATATTGACTAAGTGTATTGACTGCATAGTCTGTATCTACAGCACGCTCCAAAATAGATTTAAGATATCCGGAAGCAGCTGTATAATCTTTCAGATGCCAAGCTGCTTCAGCAGCATTCATATACATTTCGGAAAGACGGAAAACAAATGGATCATCCCTATTCACTTGATTATCTGGCTGTTTTAGAGAATAATATTTGGAACAATAAGCTATTCCATCTTTATTTCTAAGTAAGCCAAGACGGATATCCCCTTCATCGAACAACGTAAATAATGTATCTGCAGGAACACAGGAAGCATCATAAAAAGCCTTTAATTTTCCTGATTGATCTATTCCATTCAATCGAAAGATAGCTTCTCCCGTAGTAGAAAGATCCTGGTACATATTTAAATAGGTATCTCCTTGAGACAGTTTCCCTGTCCCAATTGCCAGTTTTGCATACTTCAGGGCGTTATTCCAATCTTCCATATACAAATAGACTCTCGAATATAATGCGTTGACCGCTTGTAAAGAAGCATAATATATTCCACTTGATTCAATGCCCCTGAAACAATCGGCAGCTCGTTCCAAATCTGCTAAAATTTGTAAATATACTTTCTTAACACTCTCCCTGGAAACATTATCATCGGGACCTGGAGTTTTTAATAGAATAGGAACTCCTAAATGTGAAGCATCTGACGTGTAATTATAAGGTTGTGCATATACCCTACATAAATCGAAATGGCACAATGCCCTCAAGAATAAAGCTTCTCCGAGAATACGTTGACACATATCCTTTGCATTCGGATAAGCTGAAATCACCTGAGGCTGATATTGAATTACATTATTCACATTTGCCAAGGCTTCATATATTTTACGCCAAATATACCCTACAGCTCCTGTCTCTTGTAAAGCATCAGAAGTAAAATTATACTGATCAAGCATATCTGCTCCTGCAGAGACATACTTCATTGACAACATATTTCCGGCAACATCCGGATATTTTGTAAACTCATTGTCATAATAAGCATACATCTTATTATATGCGCCAACCAGCCCTGCATTAAGTCCGTCAGGATCTGAAAGGAATGAAGGGATTGTTGTTTTTCCTTTTTCTTCAACTTCTAAAAAATTGGTACAACTGCTAACCAATTGCATAATGATGCATAAAGCACCGACTAGTAGATATATTCTTTTTTTCATGTTATCTTAAACCTATTTAATTATAATCCTACATTTAGTGCTATCGAGAAATATCTTTCCATCGGATAACCACTCATACATGTTTTATAAGAATTATGATCCTTTCCCGAATAAGGGGTCCAGACCCATAAATTATCTCCAATTAAAGAAATAGAACAATCTTTTAAGCCAGTCGAATGTAGAATTGTCCGGGGAATTCGATAGGAAAATACTAGATTCTGCAAACGAACCTGAGTTTTGTTATACAAATAACGGGTAGAGTTCATCACCGACTGAGTAGAGACACCCCATATTGGTTTAGGGTTCAGCACTAAATCGCCGGATTTTTGCCAACGATTCAACTGGTCAATAGACTGATTTTCCGTCATTATATTCAACCCATCCGAATTACTTGCCCTACCGAAAGATGTAAATCCGTAGCCTCCTATTGAATAATTGAACATAAAGCGCAAACTAAAATCTTTGTACGTTAAAGTATTTGTCAAGCCACCAGCTAGGACAGGAGTTGAACTCTTATACGGGACACGGTTATCCGTACTGTAAATCCGTGTTATATTCCCTTTTGCATCATACCACAAAGGTGCTCCGTCACGAGGATCAACTCCAGCCCAGCGCACTAAGTTATATGTATGTATGTCATATCCTTCCCTCCAAACCATCTCACCCATATTTTTCTGAATGCCATTATATAGCTCTAAGAGTTTATTACTATTATGTGCTAGATTCAGATCAGTTAACCAACTGAAATCACCATCTTTCTTCGGCCGGAAATTGTGACTAGTTATAGTCACTTCAATCCCTTTATTTAATATTGTTCCTACATTTCTATACACACGAGTATCACCTGTCGTTCGAGAAACATCTAAATTACTCAACAAATTAGTTGTCTTATTATGATACCCTTCAACTTCTATATCCAAACGATCGAACAAGCGTACACGAACACCTATATTTGTCATATAAGTAGTTTCCCAACTCAAACGGCTGTTTGGACACCCCGACATAACACCACCTATTTCTCCTGCATAAGAATAACTTTCCCCATAAGAATATAAGCCAAGAGCTTCCTGAGAACCTAAGCGGGAATTTCCATTTGCCCCATAACTAGCTTTTATTTTCAAAATATTCATCCATGGAATATTGTAAAAACTCTCATTCTGAACATTCCAAGAAACTCCTATAGAACCAAAATTAGCCCAGCGTACATCTGACCCAAATTGTGAATTTCCGTCTCTACGTCCATTTAATGTCACATAATATCGATGATCGTAAGAATAACTAAGCTGCCCTAACATAGAAGCTTTGCGTTTCGTCTTACTAGTATTAGTCCCTTTACGCTCTTTTGCATAAGACACATCTTGAATATGATCATTAATGAAGCCTGACCCTGTAACTCCAAGTGTCACATAGTCCTGTGAACCAGCCTCAATCCCCAATAATCCACTTATATCATGTTTATCAAAAGACTGCTTATAATTAATGCGATGTACAGTAGTCCAGTTCATCATATTTAATGAGTTTCTAGTGGAATAACCTATCGGACCATCAGCGCTCGTCATTCCGGACCAATTAGTACGAGCATAATAAATTTCTTCCTTACCTGACTGATAATCAACACCAAATTGTCCTGTGTAAGATAACCCTGAAAGAATATCATATCTCAACATTAAATTGGCATTCGTATATAAAGTCTTTTGATTATAAATATTCTCTTCCCTTTCCGCTACACTGTTCAAGAAACGGTTCTCCGACCATTTAGGACTTCCATCCGTTTCTTTTCCGGATATAACCTTATTGTAAAGACGAAAAGTTCCATCTTCATTATATGGTTCGAATATCGGTAAGTACTCATAATAATCCCTTCCTGGATTAAACAAATCATTCACATTATAAGAAGTAGCAAGATCAACCGAGACCTTAAACTTTCGAAGAAAAGTAAAATCCAAATTAGAACGAATAGAAAAACGCTGTTGTTTATTCCCTTTCACCGTTGCTGTATTCTCTAAATAAGAAGCTGATAAATAATACGCTGTATTCCGAGCCCCTCCCATTAAAGATAAATTTGTTTGAAAAGTATTAGCGGTATCATAAAACACATCTGTCCAATCTGTATTTGTAAGGCTGTATTTGTTCATTTCATTATCAGTATAGGGAAAGTATTTTAAATCGTTCCCTGCATTTTGATAAGCTTCCTTAGCTAACATTAGATATTGATTGGCATTCAGAACTTTCGGACTAGTACTCTTATCAATCTTTGCAACTCCATATTGAGCCGTTAAATGAATACGCAAGTCACCTTCTTTTCCTTTTTTAGTTGTTATCAATATGACTCCGTTTGCACCATTCGCTCCGTAAATGGAAGTTGCCGTAGCATCCTTCAATACTGTTATTGACTCAATATCATCAGGATTGATAAAAGATAACGGACTGATAGTCGTACTCATTCCAGGAATCAAATTAGTATGTTCACCTGTATAAATAGGAGTCCCATCCACAACCCACAATGGCTCGTTCGAAGCAGATAGAGAAGCATCTCCACGAACCCTTACATTGTAACGTGCACGTGTATTATCCGGTGAATCTGTATTCGGATCAATTTTCACTCCCGGAATCAAGCCATCCAACATTTTATCCACTCGTAAAGCTGGTAATGCTTTTAACTGGTCAGCATTCACTTGAAAAGCACTACCGACTTGGTCTAGCCTCTTTTGTGCTGTACCATACGCTCCTACAACCACGACATCATCAATAGAAATCGCATCCTGAACAAGTTTTACATTAAGTACTCTTCCCTTAACGGGTACTGTTTTCGTTTTCATCCCCACAAATGAAAAAGTTAAAAAAGCCTCTGCCTTACTAGACACTTGAATTGAATAGCGTCCATCCATATCCGTTATCGTAATATTACGAGTATCCTTTTGTTGTATAGTTACACCGACTAATGGTTCACCGGTATCATCCTTTACTTCTCCTGTTACTAAGAATTTATCATCCTGCTGTAGTTCTTCTTTTTTATTAACAGTGATAATATTGCCAGACTTTTTAAAAATAAAACCTGTTCCATTAAACAAACGATTCAAAACATCAAAAACTGATTCCTTTTCTGCCGTAACGGAAATCGGTGTTATAGTCTCCAATAATTCTGTATTATAAACAAAATCCAGTTTGGTCTGTTTTTGGATCTCATTAAACAATGTACTAACAGAAACACCACTCAAATGTAACGTTACCTTATAATTCTCTTGCATATAATCTTCACCAACGAACAAGAACGATTCCTCACTATAATTTTCATGAGAAATGGCATACAGGTAATTAGGGACTAATGTTGTACATAGCAACATTATAATAATTAGAATTCTCATAATCACTTATATATTATTATTTATTCTTCCGATCAATTTTAATACGAAGTCCGGAAATCTTAAAGTCAACATTTACTGTCTCTTCGATAGCATTCAAAATGACAGCTATATCGTCATATCGATATAAACTGCCTGTGAAATGAAGTTCTTTCAATGATTTATCTAAGAAATCAACATCTACATTATACCACAATGCAAGTTCTTCCATCAGACTTCCCAGACTCTCATCATAAAAAATAAAACGATTAGAATGCCAAGCGGTATTTAATAACAAATCTTTATTTTCAACTGATAAAAGATCCGTAGAAGCATCCCATATGGCTAGCTGTCCTGGTGATAGTTTATGCAACTTTTGAGATTGAGTATAAATTCCAATGCTACCCTGCACTAAAGCAACTTCAACTTTTCCTTTCACACGAGACTTCACATTAAACGCCGTCCCAAACTGCTGTATCAAAATTCCTTGAGTTTCTACTTTAAATGGATGTAATGAATCTTTCGCTATTTCAAAAAAGGCCTCCCCTTTCAATTCTACAGTTCGTTCATTCATACCTTTAAAACTAACCGGATATTTCAACTCTGATAAAGAATTCAAATGTACCCTTGTTCCATCTGATAAAGTTAATCGAAATTCTCCTCCACGAGGAACAGACAAAGTATTCTGTTGACTTATTTCCACTTTTGATGTTTCTGGGATATGATAAACAATCATCCCATCATACTCTCTTGCAATAGGTGTATCACCTATATAAATCCAATGTTCTTGCCCTGATTTTTTCAATTGTTTAGCACTACCATCTTCTAAAGTCAATATTGCTTTTGACTCTCCAGGAGTTATTCGTGATGCCTCATAGTAAAAATAGAGTCCTCCCCCTACAGAAAATAGCAATATCAGTAGAGCACAAGCAATCTTCAACCAACGACGAGAAAAAAAGCCTATTTTTCTTTGCGTTGATATCCTTCTAGTTCCCTTATGTAAAGAGGTCCATACTTTACGGAAAGCCTCATCCGATTTAGCATCAAAACGATGATATTGACGATAATCCTCAACAGCAGTCTTATCCAAGCTGATTTTCTGAAAAAAACGCAGATGAGATTCATCCTCTTGCAACCATTTTTTTAGAATTTGGTCTTCTTCTTTAGATAAACACCCGACCAAGTATTTAACAATTAGTTTTTCAATCTCCATACTATCTAATTATCATTTGTATTACACAAACGATTATAGATATAAATCGAGGTACAAGAAAAGAATAAAAAATGAGGTATCTGGATATTTTTTTTGCAATTTCTCTTTCAGATTGTTCCGAAGAGTTTTCATTGCACGTTTCTTTTGAGTTTTAACAGTTTCTATTGACAACGATAATTTTTTAGCAATAGCATCATTATCATAACCTTCCAGATGTAACAAGAATATTTCCCGACAACGTTCCGGAAGTAAATCAATCTGTTTAAATAGTAAGCGAAAAACTTCTTCTTTCTGAAAAGAATCATCCGACAAGAAACGATTTGCAGTCAAAGCTTCTTCAATATAACGACTTTCTACATTTTGATGTCGCAAATAATCAAAAGCCGCATTTCTTATCGAAATATAAAGAAATGAACGAAAATTCGCTTGCGAAGGAAATATACGATTTTCTTCCCACAAAGATGCAAATACATCTTGTACGATATCTTCAGCTATATCTTCACGTTTCGTATATTTTTGAGCATAACATACTAATATCCCGTAATAATCACTGAACAATCTTTCAAATATATCTTTCCGATTAATAGAAAAACCAGGCTCACGTATCATTTAGCAAGTTTTAGACAGCAAATATAGAAATAAACGATAGAAAAAAACAATAAATAAACATTAAATCATATTTCAGAATTAAGAATATTCGAACACTCTACACCGTTTACCTCTTTCAGGATTTTCTGAATTTCTTGAAGAATGCTCTCAACCTTTTCATTTATTTCCGTAGAAAAGTCCTCCCCACGCCTTGCCTCCAACCAACTCAGTAGAATTACAGCATTCCCAGCTCCAATCAATGTAAAAAGAGGAAGAAGTTTGTGAGCTATTGCAGCTATTTCATCCACCTCCTTAGCATTTAATGCCTGCACCATCCGGTCAGCACTCTTTTGTGTTTCCTCTATAAATGTTTGGATAATGGAATGTGTAGCTTCAGGATCATCCTCCGAAAAAGAAGTGAGGGCATTTACATTTAGTTGCATATCTTCTGTTATATGCGCTTCATCGGCCGAAAGTTGACCTTCATTTACTGTTAGCAACAATTCCTTTACTGTAAACGGTTTATGCAAACAACCGGCAAAACCATGTTCATGTAAAGCGGCTTTATCCATTTCACTACGGGCAGTCACAGCAATAACAGGAATTGTTTTTGCTTGTGGTATATTAGAAGCCCGTAATAGTTTTACCAGATCAAACCCGTTAATGGCAGGCATTTGTATATCTGTCAGCAATACATCGAAGACGGAAGAGCGAAGTTGTTCAATCAGCTGTTCCAGCTGTTCACAACATACGGCATCAATACCATGCTGTTTCAACATGGCAGCAGTCAGATTCAGCTGAATCTTATCGTCATCAATCAAAAGCACACGAATGACTTTCATGGGAGGAATGGCAACCGACTGTTTGGGAGCGTATGGACTTTCGTCCTCCGAAGATTCATTTTCCGGAGATTCGCTTTCCGCAATGGATTTACCTACCGGATAAAGAGGTAAAGTTACAGTAAAACAGCTCCCTTTTCCTAATGTGCTTTGCACGTCAATGGTTCCTTCAAGCAAAGTTACCAATTTCTTCACAATAGAGAGTCCGAGTCCGAAACCTTCTTCCCCCTGCGCACCGGAAAGACGTGTAAATTCTTGGAAGATACGTTCACGATCTTCTGATGCCATTCCTTTTCCTGTATCGGCAATGGCGATGGTTAACTTAGAAGAATCATAACTGGCTGTCAGGCTAATTTCTCCTTTTTGAGTAAACTTTACGGCATTGGACAAAAGGTTGTTCACAATTTGCCGGAGTCGCAAAGGATCACTGATATATCTTCCATTCAGTTCCGGGACGACGTGACATTGCAAGGCTAAACCTTTGGCAGCGGTCAAAGGTTCGAAACTGACATAAATTTCGTCGAATAGCTGGGAAGGGTTAAAGGTTACGCGATTCACTTCCGCTTTATTGAGATCAAGCCGGTGGAAATCAAGCAAGTCACTGACTAACTTCAATAAATGTTCTGAAGAACTTTTCATATTGTCGAGGTAGAATCGTTGCCGTTCATCTTCTGTCAATCGGGACAGGAGTTCGGTATATCCCATAATTGAGCCTAACGGAGCTTTAAAATCATGGGTAATGGCAAGCATTAATTTTTCACGGGCGATCAGCAAATCTTCCGCCCGTTTATTCGCCACCTCCAATTGCTGGCGGTAACGGTTGCTACGGGAAATATCCCGCATAATCAATATCAGGAAAAAAGCCGATAATAGTACGGCACCAACCGCGATACCGCCGATGATACGTGCCGACCGCATCCTCACTTCCTGCTGAAGTTCGGCATCCTGACGGGCACGCAAGGTCATTTCTTCCTCATACTGTTTAATCAAGCTATCCATCCGTGCCGTCAACTGCGTATTCATCCGCTGGTACTTTGTACTGGTACGCCGGATTGTTTTCCTCCGTTGCAACCGTTTTTCTTCGGTAGCCATGCGGATTTTCTGCTGAAGAGAATCTTTAGAAGTGGTCGGTTGGAGAATGGTATCAGTGGCTACTTCCAACGATGTATTTACTAATACGGCACTGTCTTGTTTAGAAGGGGAAAACACTTCGGCGAGTCGTTTGAAGAATCCCTTCTTTTTAGGAGTAGTGATTAACGAGTCACGTTTGGTGATGACCCGATGTTGTACCCGTTGCTGGGTAATCACAGAATCCTGTTCGGATATGATTTCTTCGATTTCCGAAGCAGAGAGAAGGCTGTCGTTTGCCTCACTTAGCACCCGCAACATCTGAATCGTGTTTTGATCTTTCTCATGGAGAAGGGTCAATAAACTGTCTGTTCTTAAATTCTGTTGATCGTCGGCGGCCGACAATGCTTCCATCTCACGATGTACAAACACCAGCGAGAAAAGGAGGATCGCCAGCAACAAAGTGTAACCGGCGGTTATTTTCAACTTTGTAAAACGGAAGGAAGCCATTGGGGTTAAGTATTAAGTTTTAATTATCAAGTATTTAGCATCAGGTTTTGGGGTGAGGTTCGGGGAGTTTCGTCATGTGATGAAAACGCCACCAAAGCATCAATCCTGCGCTCGTCAAACCAAAAGGAAATGCCATCCAGACACCTACTACTCCCCATCCCATGACAAAGCCGCAGAAATAACCTACAGGAAGAGAAATAATGAAATAGGCGACAAAGGCGATAATCATCATTAGTTTTACATCTGAAATTCCACGCAAAGCATTGGCGAAAGTAATCTGCAGTCCGTCGCCAAACTGGTAAACGAGGAAAGGGAAGATTAGAGAGGTCACCATAGCAGCCACTTCCTGACTGTCGGTAAACCAGCCTCCCAAGTAATTCCGGCAAAGGAAGACAATCAAAGAAAGCACAACGCCCAATGTCATCATCAGATGAAAACCTGCATAGGCAGAACGACGTACATTAATGATATCATTCTGACCTTTGAAGTTACTGACACGAACAGCCACAGCAGCACCCATACCGTAATACATCATAAATGTAAACTGCGAAATAGCCAGCATAACCTGATGAGAAGCCAGAGCGATAGTACCCAGCCAACCGATCATGATCGCACTTAGACTAAAGGAGGCTGTCTCCATTCCCATTTGAAAAGCAACCGGCCATCCGAGACCATTCAAATGCCCAAATACAGCTCGTGACCATCCCAAACGGAAAAAGCCAATCTTATAGCGGACAAAACGCGGACTACGCATAAAGATGATGATAAATATAATCACCATCACGATACGCGAGAACAGCGTGCTGACACCTGCTCCCAACAGACCTAACTCGGGCAATCCGAGCTTTCCATAAATCAGGATATAGTTTCCTATGATATTCAAGACATTTCCACCAAGCAATATCCACATAGCGGTTTTTGTATCCGTAATTCCGTCTGTAAACTGCTTGAATCCATTGAAAAGCATGACAAACACTAGTGAAGCGAGCAAAACAAGGTAATACGGTTTAATCAGGAGAATCAATTCTTCCGGCTGTCCGAGACGTTCTATATTTAGATAAAGAACAGTCATACAGACAGTCAGCAGCAATGCAACCATCAGGTTTGCCAGCAAACTGTTGCGTAAAGCCTGTCCCGCAGGGGCATACTGGCGGGTTCCATACAAACCTCCCACAATGGGAGTCAGCCCATACGAAAAACCCGTACTGAAAATAATCGCCAGATTGAACACATTATTGACGAAGGAAGCTGCTCCCAGCTCAATCGTACTATGATGCCCGATCATTAACGTATCCGCAAATCCAAGAACGATTACTCCTATTTGACCGATCACAATCGGCAGTCCGAGAAAAATTAGTGCTTTATAATGCTCTTTATATGTACTATAAATATGTCTCATTTACTTTTCCGTTACCTAAACGTATCTCCATTTTCAGGCAAAGGGACTTTCCCCTTTCACTGATAGATTATAAAAAGGGAGAATTTAATTTTGTTGTTTCTTATAATATAGTATTACTCCGTTCTCCTTACGGAAAGCAGATTGAGCTACCGCCCGCAATTGTTCAGCCGTGACAGACCGATAACGATCGACCTCTTTTTCCATGTCCTCCGCCCGGCCAAGCAATTCGTACCAAGCCAGGTTGGTTGCCACATTCAAATAATTGATGTTGCCGAATATCTGGGTGGACTCAAATTTGTTCTTCACTTTTTCCAGTTCCTGTTCGTCAACCAATTCTTGCTGCAACAGTTCCAGTTCTTCCCGCACTGCCGCTTCCGCCTGTTCCAGGGTGACACCTGCCGAAGGTTTACCACTAATATGGAATAACCCCGCATCTACACTGCCGGAAATATAAGCATCTATACTCAAAAATAATTGTTTCTGTTGTACCAAACGCTGGTTCAACCGGCTGGAACGTCCGTTGCTCAACACATCCGACAAAATATCAAATGCATAATAATCCGGATGGCAATGGGCAGGCATGTGGTATGCCATAAATAAAGAATCGAGAGGAACATTTCTCTCTACCGTCAGCCGCCGTTCTTCCGTCTGTTCCTGTTCTTGTGGCAGGTTCCGTTGAGGAACTTCCCGACGAGGAATAGAGCCGAACCATTTTTCTGTCAAAGCAACCGCCTCTTCGAAAGAGATATTACCGGTCACAGCTAATATGGCATTATTAGGAGCATAAAAACGGAAAAAGAATGCCTTCACTTCTTCCAGCGTAGCATTGGCAATATGCGACAACTCTTTTCCGATAGTAGGCCATTGATAAGGATGCGTCTGATAAGCCAGAGGACGCAAAAGATGTCCGATATCCCCATAAGGCTGATTCAAACATCGCTGTTTGAATTCTTCCATTACTACTCCCCGCTGTACCTCCAGACTCCGTTCGCTAAAATCAAGACTCAACATCCGGTCGGATTCCAACCAAAAGCCGGTTTCTACATTCTGACGAGGTACAGTGAGGTAGTAATTGGTTATATCATTATTCGTCCAGGCATTATTCTCTCCACCCGCCAATTGAAGCGGCATATCATAATCGGGAATATTCACCGACCCTCCGAACATCAGGTGTTCGAACAAATGGGCAAAACCGGTATGTTCGGGATCTTCGTCGCGAGCTCCCACATTATATAATATATTAAGGGCAACCATCTGCGTACTTTCGTCCTGCGAATGTACCAGACGTAACCCATTATCAAGAATATGCCTGTTGATTTTCATATATTTCAGTCAAGTATTGTCACCTTTGTTATTTTTACATCTTCTTCGGGACGATCGCTACGGTCGGTTTTCACCTGCTGGATTTTATCCACAATATCCAGACCTTTCACTACTTCACCGAACACAGTATATTCGCCATCCAGATGCGGAGTTCCTCCCACCGTTGTATAGGCTTCAATCTGTTCCGGAGTGAAATGAAATTCCGGTTGTTTAGCTGCCATTTCCTGTGCCTCTGCAAACAACTTTTCCTGCAAATCATAAAGACCGTTTTCGTCATTTGCTTTTCGCATCTTATAAATTTCCTTCATGTGTTTCTGTGCCAGCGTATTGAAAATAACATTAATCTTATTCTCATTCATCTGGCTTTCCATACCCAGCAAGGTAGAGTCATTGAACACCTTACCTGTCACGATATAGAACTGACAACCGGAAGATTCTTTCTTCGGGTTCACATTATCTCCCTGACGGGCAGCGGACAAGGCACCTTTCTTATGGAAATATTTAGGATATACAAATTCAGCGGGAACAGTATAACCTACATCTCCCGTACCCAGCATTTTTCCTTTCGGTGCATTCTTTGAGTCCGGGTCACCAGCCTGAATCATAAAATCTTTGATAACACGATGAAACAGTGTGCCTTCATAAACACCGTCCTTCACCAGTTTGATAAAATTATCACGATGTTTCGGTGTCTCATTATATAGTTTCACCTCGATATCTCCTACAGTTGTCTCAATCTTTACCAACGTTTCTTTATCCATGTCTCCTCCTTTTTTTGTTCCGGTTTTGCAGGCAGTAAGTCCGCTAAACGATATGGTTAATATTATCAATAGAATCTTTTTCATAACACTTTTATTTAAT
>ERZ772863.1791-NODE-1791-length-16920-cov-7.847851_pt1 | contig 16920 bp, 10 predicted proteins | sample MGYA00512134_ERZ772863 | MGnify/ENA primary metagenome ERZ772863 (study PRJEB29015, sample SAMEA2737659) | human gut metagenome | biome: human gut; feature: human-associated habitat; material: faeces | place: China | collected 2012 ...
GGGTCGAAGACCCTTCGCGGGTGCAGGGCAGAGCCCTGCCGGAGTCCAGAGGCAGCGCCTCTGGCGGGTTCAAGGGCAGCGCCCTCGGGGTCTCCTTACTCCACCGTCACCGATTTTGCCAGATTGCGCGGCTTGTCAACGTCGCAGCCGCGGCTGACCGCCATGTAGTAGGCGAACAGCTGCACGGGGATAATCGCCAGCAGCGGCAGCAAGTCCGACGCAGCGTCTGGGATGACCCAGAGTTCGTCCGCATCCTTCGCGGCGCGGTCGCGCAGGGCTTCCGGGCAGACAATGAGGACTTTCGCGCCGCGGCTCTTTACTTCGCGCACGTTCGAGAGCGTTTTATCTGCCAGATGCTCCTGCGTCAGCAGCGCGCAGACCAGCGTGCCCTGTTCAATCAGCGCGATTGTGCCGTGCTTCAGTTCGCCCGCCGCATACGCTTCGGACATGATGTAGCTGACTTCCTTCAGTTTCAGCGACGCTTCCATTGCCAGCGCGTTGTCCAGCCCGCGCCCGATGTAGAATACATGCTGACGGTCGTGGTACAGGCTGGAGAAGCGCTGCACCGCGGGTTCGAGCGCCATCACCTGCTCCGCCAGCGCGGGAATGTCCGCCATCTGCCGCAGAAGCTCCGATGCTACGCTCTCCGTTAGATGTCCGCGCTTCACGCCGAGGTCAATCGCCAGCAGCACCATCATTTCCACTTGCGTGATGTATGCTTTTGTGCTTGCGACGGCGATTTCCGGCCCCGCGTAGGTGTACATGACGCAATCCCCAGCGGTGCGGGCAATCGACGAGCCGACGACGTTTGTTAGCGCCATCACTTTCGCGCCCAGCCGCTCCGCCTCGCGCATGGCGGCCAGCGTGTCCGCCGTTTCGCCGCTCTGCGAAATGGCAAGGAAGCAGTCGCCCGCGCCCAGAATCGGGTTGCGATAGCGGAACTCGGATGCTACATCCACCACCACGGGCAGCCGCGCCAGCTTCTCGATTACATACTTGCCGACGACACCCGCGTGGTACGCTGTGCCGCAGGCGACAATCGTCAGCGTGCGCAGGGAATTCGCTTCTTCCGCCGAAATCGGGAACGCGCCGGGGCGAATCGCCATTTTTTCTGCGTCGACGTGGGCGGAAAACGTCTTTTTCAGCGCGGCGGGCTCTTCGTGAATCTCCTTGAGCATGAAGTGCGCATAGCCGCCTTTTTCCGCCGCTTCCACGTCCCAATCAACGTGAATGGGCTTGAGCGCGCGCTCGTTGCCGAAATGGTCGTATACGCGTACGCCGCTCCGGGTCAGCACGGCGACTTCGCGTTCATCAAGCAGCTCCACCGTCCGCGTGTGGCGAATCAGCGCTGGAATGTCGCTGCCGACGTACTGTGCGCCGTCCGACAGCCCGACGACAAGCGGAGAATCCTTGCGTGTGCAGTAGAGCGTATCCGGCGCCTCGGCGTTCAGAACGCACAATGCGTAGCTGCCTTCGAGCATTGTCTGCGCGTGCAGAATGGTCGAGAGCATGTCGCCGTCGTAAAGCGTATGCAGCAGATGGGCGATTACCTCCGTGTCCGTTTCGGATACGAACACGCAGCCCTTCGCCTTCAGCTGAGTGCGCAGCTCCTCGTAGTTCTCGATGATGCCGTTGTGGACGACGGCGATATGCCCCTTCATGTCCGTGTGCGGATGGGCGTTGATGTCGTTTGGTTCGCCGTGGGTTGCCCAGCGCGTGTGACCGATGCCGATGGTGCCGGGCAGGGGATTCGATGCCACACGCGCGGCGAGATTCGCCAGCCGTCCCTTCGCCTTGCTTAGCCGAATGACGCCGCCGTCCATGACCGCAATGCCCGCGCTGTCATAGCCGCGGTACTCCAATCGGGAAAGTCCGTCCAATAAAATGTCCTGCGCCTGCTGCGCGCCAATATAGCCAACGATGCCGCACATAGGGAATCGCTCCTTCCGAGTCGAATAAGACGTTATAATACAAGTTTAACCTGTTGTATTATACGCCGATTTCGATGAAAATGCAACACCCATGTGCGTCTTTTTTTACGGGTCAGGAAAAATGCCGTTTTGCAGCACTTTCTCTGGATCAACCGCTGTATCGCCGACGACAATCCGCAGGTGCAGGTGTGCAGGCAGATCACATTCCTCCGGCATCGTGCGCCCGATGAAGCCAATCGTCTGCCCGGCGCGAACCGGATCACCCGCGCGAATCGCGTAGAGCATCGACAGGTTCGCATAGCGCACGAGGACGCCGCCGTGGTCGATTTCCGCATACGCGCCGAAAACACCGCTGTCCGCGCAATTGATGACGGTGCCGTCCGCCATGGCGCTGACTTTTGCGCCCTCCGCACCAGCGTAATCCGCCGCATCGTGCAGCGCCCACAAGCCCGTGGCGCTGCTTTGCCGCATCCGCGTGTTGTCGAAGGGACGCAAGAGCGTCATGCTTTCGAGCGGCATGGTAACGCTGCGGACGGTGGGGGAGACTGTCGGCGCGGGCGTGGCGGTCTGCGCACTGTCAAGCGACTGCTGAAGCAGCTGCGCGGCGGATATGTCGCCGGAGATGGGCGGGGTCGGCGTCACACGCGCAAATTCCGCCTGCTGCGTCCACAGCGCCGTGCCGACAATCACCGAGACGCACAGCAGCGCCATCAGCAGAAAAGTCCACTGCTCCCGGCGCAGATGCAGTGCGCGGAAAAGAGAACGAAAGTGACGGTCAGCCATGAGAAAATCACCTCAACCATGCCGTGTAGGGCGTTTTCTCCTATTATGAGCCGGAGAAACCTGTTTTATCCATCCGCGTCAGCTGCGTGCCGGGGTAGTAGTGCGCCAAAATCTCCGCGAAATCCGCGCCGTCCGCCGCCATTGCCTGTGCGCCTGCCTGCGATAAGCCGACGCCGTGCCCGTATCCGACGGTGTGGAAAACGATGCGGTCGCCATCCGCCTCCCAAGTAAAATAGGTGCTTCGCAAGGAAAGCGCTTTGCGGAAAGCAGCGCCGCGGACAGTTTGACTGCCAACCAGCAGCGTCGCGACGCGCCCGGAAGCGGTCGTGGATTGCAGACGAATCGCGCTGGGCAGCGTGTCCGCCGTCACGCCGCAGCCGGGAAAAGCGCGCAGGAGCAGATCTGCCGCTTCCTCGCAGGAGAAGGATGTGTCGGCGCGGAATCCGGCGTACCCCTCTTCGCCGGGACTGTCTACGCTGACCAGATACGGCTTGGCGGATGCGAACACGGCGGCGGCATCTTCAGTTTTTCCGCCGGAACAGGCGTGGTACAGCACCTCGATGGGCAAGCCGCCGCTGGTGAGCAGCAAGCCGTCTGTTGCGCGGACCGCGCGGTCAATGCGCGCGCGGAGGACGACGTACTCGCTGCCCCAGCGGGCTTGCAGCTGCGCATCCGTCTGGTACGCCTGACAGCACGCGCTGTCCGTGCAGATATCGCAGTCCGGGTGGCGGACGCACCCGTTTCCGCCGAACGCGCGGCTCTGCGCGACGGCACGCGTACGGGCGGCAACTGCTTGGCATTTGAGCGCTTCCGGCGCGTAATTCGCGGGCATCTCTGCCGCCAATGCGCCGAAAACGTAGTCTTCCAGCGGCAGCAGACGGATTTCCTCCGCATCGGCGAAGTAGACCCGAAGTGTTAAGCCGCTGTCAAGCGTGGAATCGGTCGGCGCGGCACAGGAAGACAGCATCAGGATACACACAAGAAACGACAACAGCTGTTTTTGTTTCATGGGCACACAACCTTTTCACAGAAATTTCGGGAAATGTTCGGATTGCACAAATCGCCGCACGGGGGAAACAGTTTTCGCTCCGACGGCGCAAAACCAGTTTATGCGCGGAAAATTTCGTGCATGAGCAGGAATTTATGTCGGCAATGGCGAAATACTTACCGCATCGTCTACGGTCAAAATGAACGCACTTTCCGAAAATCGCAAAAAATGCAGGAGAAAATGCTGAATATGACTTGACGAAAATGCATAAAAGTGATTCAATAGTAAGTGAAAAGAGTGAAGAAAGCAAACGCGGCTCTCCGTGATTGCAGGCGGAGGAACGCAACGCAAGCAAAGGCAGGTGTAACTATGCGCTACAACGGCCCGACCGCCGCGGTGCGGGAGCAGTTCCATCAGGGAACGAACCGCAGAGCCTATGAGATGCTCGGTGCGCACCCGGTGACGCAGGACGGACAGGAAATGTGGCATTTCGCTGTCTGGGCGCCGAACGCGCGGGCGGTTTCTCTCATTGGCGAATTCAACCAGTGGAACAAGGAAAAAACGCCCATGCAGAAGGTCTACGACGGTACATGGGAAGTGCGGCTGCCCGCGGAAACCTTCGATGTGAAGAGTGACCCGAAACGCTATGATTATCCCGACGCGGCAAAGAAACTGACAACCTACAAATATTGCATTCAGGCGCAGGACGGGACGTGGCAGGACAAGGCTGACCCCTATGGGTTCGCCATGCAGATGCGCCCCGACACTGCCAGTCGTATTTACGACCTGAGCGGCTACCGCTGGGGCGACGCGGACTGGATGGAGGCGCGCAAGGCCTACGACCCGTACCACAGTCCGGTGAACATCTACGAGATGCACCTTGGCTCGTGGCGGCGGCACAAGGATGGCACGTTCCTGACGTACACGGAAATTGCCGAACAACTCGTGCCGTACCTCAAAGAAATGGGCTACACGCATGTGGAGTTCATGCCGGTGATGGAGCATCCGCTGGATATGTCGTGGGGCTATCAGGTGTCCGGCTACTATGCGGCGACGGCGCGCTTCGGCGAACCGAAGGAACTGATGGCGCTCATTGACGCGCTGCATCAGGCGGGCATCGGCGTGCTGCTGGACTGGGTTCCCGCGCATTTCCCGCGTGACGCAATGGGACTGCGCCGCTTCGACGGTACGCCCTGCTATGAGCATCCCGATCCCCGGCGCGGCGATATGCCGCAGTGGGGGACGCACATGTTCGACTACGCGCGCGGCGAGGTCAACTCGTTCATGCTCTCCAACGCCTGCTTCTGGCTGGAGTGGTATCACGCCGACGGGCTGCGTGTGGATGCAGTCACGTCCATGCTGATGTACGACTTCTGCCGTGAGCCGGGGCAATGGCTGCCCAACAAGTACGGCGGACACGAGAATCTCGATGCCATTGCTTTCCTGCGCCGGATGAATGAAACCGTCTACCGTGATTTTCCCGGTGTGATGATGGTGGCGGAGGAATCCAGCGCCTATCCGATGGTCACGCGCCCGATTTATCTGGGCGGTCTGGGCTTCGGGTTCAAGTGGAACATGGGCTGGATGAATGATATGCTGGCGTATATCAAGCTCGACCCGGTCTACCGCAAGTATCACTACGACAAGCTGACGTTCTCACTGATGTACGCTTTCTCGGAGAATTACATCCTGCCGTTCAGCCACGACGAGGTGGTACACGGCAAGCACTCGATGCTGGACAAGCAGCCGGGCGACTTGTGGAAGAAGTTCGCGGGACTTCGCGCGCTGTACGGCTACACGATGGCGCATCCGGGCAAGAAGCTGCTGTTCATGGGCGGCGAGTTTGGGCACTTCATCGAGTGGAAGTATGACGACCAGCTGGACTGGTTCTTGCTGCTGTACGAGAATCATCCGCAGGTGCAGCAGTGTTGCAAGCGCCTGAACGAAATCTACCGCACGACGCCCGCGCTCTACCAGATTGATGACAGCTGGGACGGCTTCCAGTGGATTCAGGCGAACGACAGCGATAACTCCATCGTTGCGTTCCTGCGCACGGATAAGCGGGGCAACTCGCTCCTGTGCGTGACGAACTTCACGCCCGTGTTCCATCCGCAGTACCGCATCGGGCTGCCGCAGATGGGGACGCTGACGGAGTGCTTCAACACCGACCGCAAGGAATACGGCGGCTCGAATCAGTACAACAACTGGGCGATTCGCACGGAAGAAGAGCAGCTGCAGGACTTCCAATACAGCTGCGATATCTGCGTGCCGCCGCTCGCAACGGTGTACTTCACCTATCAGCGCGACCCGCTGCCGGAGAAGGCGAAGAAAGCGCGCGTTATCCCGGAAATTGCGGATGTGCCGCCAAAGAAAGCATCCCAAACGGCAAAGAAACCGCAGCCCCTGCCGGAAAAGTCCGCCGGCAAAGCCAATTCCATTTCCATCGGCTGAATCGGCGCTCGCCGCAATCAGGGGAGGAGCGAAAGCGCTGTTTCACATACATCACCGTGCCACCTGATGCACCGAGGGCGGCGCGAATCCTGCACGGTCGGTGCGCTTCGCAAGAAACAAGGATGAAGGAGCGTGTTCTCATCATGAAAAAGAAGACCTGTGTTGCCATGCTGCTGGCAGGCGGACAGGGCAGCCGTCTGGGTGTCCTGACTAAGAAGGTGGCAAAGCCGGCTGTTCCCTACGGCGGCAAGTACCGCATCATTGACTTCCCGCTGTCCAACTGCACCAACAGCGGCATTGACACCGTGGGCGTGCTGACGCAGTATATGCCGCTGGAACTGAATTCCTATATCGGCTCCGGCGCACCGTGGGATTTGGACTTGTCCACCGGCGGCGTGTTCGTCCTGCCGCCCTATCAGACGGGCAAGACGGGCGACTGGTATCGCGGCACGGCAAACGCCATCTATCAGAATATGGCGTTTATCGAGCAGTATGACCCGGATTACGTCCTGATTCTTTCCGGCGACCATATTTATAAGATGGACTACAATGCCATGCTGCAGTACCACATCCGCAAAGGCGCGGATGCGACGATTGCTGTGCGCCCTGTGCCGTGGGAAGAAGCGAGCCGCTTCGGCATCATGAATACGGACGCGGACGACAACATTGTTGAATTTGAAGAAAAGCCCAAGCAACCCAAGTCCAACAAGGCGTCCATGGGCATTTACATCTTCTCGTGGGCGAAGCTCCGCGCGTACCTGACCGCGGACGAGGCAGACAAGACGTCCGCCAACGACTTCGGCAAGAACATCATCCCCGCGATGCTGAACGACAAGCAAGTCATGGTGGCATACAACTTCGAGGGCTACTGGAAGGACGTTGGCACGATTGAATCCCTGTGGGAAGCGAACATGGACTTGCTCAGCGTGCCCATGCCGATTGACCTGCATGACAAGAAGTGGCGCATCTACGCCAAGAATCCGGGCCTTGCGCCGCACTACATCGCCAAGGGCGCTGTCGTGAGCGATTCGCTGGTTACGGAAGGCTCGGAAGTCTACGGCTCTGTGCAGCACTCCGTGATTTTCGCAGGCGTGACCATTGAAGAGGGCGCAAGCGTCATTGACTCGGTTGTCATGCCCTATGCGGTCATCAAGCGCGGCGCGGTTGTCCGTCGGGCGATTGTGGCGGAGAACGCCGTGATCGGTGCGGGCTGCGTGGTCGGCGAAGAGACGGGCAATATCGCCGTCGTCGGTCAGGGTGTCACCCTTCCCGCCGGTGTCAGCGTGACCGCGGGTCAGCAGGTGGACGAAAACACCAAATTCTGATAATCACAGCAGCGGAAAGGATGTAAGAAAATGAAAAACGTAATGGGTGTTATCTACACCGGCGAAAATGACGCCAATCTGCGCGAGCTGACCCTGACCCGCGCCATCGCGGCGCTGCCTGTGGGCGGCCGCTACCGCGTCATTGACTTCCTGCTGTCCTCGATGGTCAACGGCGGCATCAAGAACGTCGGCGTTATCATGCAGAAGAATTATCACTCCCTGATGGATCACATCGGCTCCGGCAAGGAGTGGGATCTTCACGGGAAGAATGACGGCCTCAAGGTGCTGCCGCCGTTCCTGACGCGCGAAAATGTTGGCGTGTACTCTGGTATGCTGGATGCGCTGCGTTCCAACACCAACTATCTCTCCCGCTCCAAGCAGGAATATCTGGTACTGAGCAACTCCACCATCATCTACAACGCGAATATCGCGGAGTTTGTGGCGTATCATCAGAACAGCGGCGCGGACATCACCATCATGTACACCGCTGATCCGAATATGCAGCGCGATGAGCTGGGCTGCTATCTGGCGGTGGACGAAAGCGGCATGGTGACGGACATGGAAGTTGATCCGACGCATCCGAACCTGCCGCTGACGAGCATGGAGGTCGTCGTGATGAAGCGCGAGCTGCTGCGCACGCTGGTGGACAAGGGCGTGGCGCACGGCTATCATGACTTCAACCGTGATGTGTTGCTCCGTCTGGTGACGGAAGGCACGGCGCGCGTGAATGCGTGGGCGTACACTGGCCTGTGCTGGCGCATGGACTCTGTGCAGAGCTACTTCAAGTTCAATATGGATATGCTGGATACCCAGATTCGCCATCGTCTGTTCACGGCGGAGCTGCCTGTGTACACCAAGGTTCGCGACGAGATGCCCGCCCGCTATGGCGACAATGTGACCGTCGTCAACTCGCTGGTGGCGGATGGCTGCATTATCGAAGGCACGGTGGAGAACTCTGTGCTGGCGCGCGGCGTGCGCATTGCCCCCGGTGCGCATGTGAAGAACTGCATCATCATGCAGGATGGTCAGGTGCACAACGACGCTTCCATCGAAAACTGCATTCTGGACAAGCAGACGGTCATCAAGCGCAGCGCGCGGCTCATCGGCCCGGCGGCGTACCCGATTGTTATCGCGAAGAATGTTGTCATTTAATCCACGAATCGCCTAAATCGAATTGACGCGGTTCGGATTTGCAAACCGCGCCAATATGTGCTATACTGTTGGTGCGGTTTTTTGGATACGCTTTTCAGATTCGCCTGAGCCATCTGCTCGCGCCTTTTTCCTTCCTGCGTCCGGTCGTTCCACTTAGCGTAGCGCTGCTACGCTGCGTTTCACTCCAGTTAGCAGGAAAGAAAAAATTCGCTTCGCATCTTGGCTCATTCTCATCTGAAAATCGTATCTGAGCTTAATTCGCTGAATTTCCCTGATTGCTTTTCCCTTGCCCCCGGCAGGAAATATTTCTGATGGAGGATAGAAACGATGAAGATTCTCTTTACGGCGAGCGAGTGCGTCCCGTTTATCAAGACCGGCGGTCTGGCGGATGTTGTCGGCGCGCTGGCGCCCGTTCTGGCGAAGCAGGGTCACGACGTGCGCGTGATGCTGCCCCTGTATGCGGCGGTGCCGAAGCAGTATGTTGACCAGATGACCCATGTGACTGATTTCGAGGTCGCGCTGGGCTGGCGTCGTCAGTACTGCGGCATTGAACTGCTGGAAAAGGACGGCGTGAAGTTCTACTTTGTGGACAACAAGTTCTATTTTGGCCGTCCGTATATCTACGGCATGGGCGGCGACGAGTACGAACGCTTCGGTTTCTTCTGCCGCGCGGCGCTGAACGCCCTGCCGCTGCTGGACTTCCAGCCCGACGTGATTCATGCGCATGACTGGCAGTCCGGCATGGTGCCCGCACTGCTGAAAATTCAGTATGCCCACCTGCCGTTCTTCGCGAACATCAAGACCATGTTCACCATCCACAATCTGCAGTATCAGGGCGTGTTCGGCATCCGCGAAGTGCAGGACGTGCTGGGTCTGGGCGACAGCCTGTGGACGGACGACAAGCTGGAGTGCTACGGCTGCGCGAACTTCATGAAGGCTGCGCTGGTGTATTCCGACATCATCACCACCGTTAGCCCGTCCTATGCCGAGGAAATTCAGACGGCATACTACGGTGAGCGGCTGGATGGGCTGCTCCGCGCGCGCAAGCGTGAAGTGTTCGGCGTGCTCAATGGCATCGACATGGCGGACTACAATCCCGCGACGGACGCGCGCATTCCGGCGGAATATACCGCGGATGACCTGTCCGGCAAGGCAAAGTGCAAGGCGGAATTGCAGGAGAAGCTCGGTTTGACCGTTGACCCGAATGTGCCGATTATCGGCATGGTGGGCCGCCTGAGCAGCCAGAAGGGGCTTGACCTTGTGGACTACATCATCGGCGACCTGATGAGCGAGAACGTGCAGCTGGTTGTGCTGGGCATGGGCGAGAGCCGCTATGTCAATCTGTTCTCGTGGGCAGAGGGCGAGTTCAAGGGCAAGGTCGCGGCGCGGTTCGCGATGGACCACGCGCTGGCGCATCAAATCTACGCGGGCTGCGACATGTTCCTTATGCCCAGCCAGTTCGAGCCGTGCGGCTTGAGCCAGCTGATTGCCCTGCGCTACGGCACAGTGCCGATTGTCCGCGAAACGGGCGGTCTGCGCGACACGGTGCTGTCCTACAACGAGTACACTGGCGACGGCAATGGCTTCACGTTCTTCAATTACAACGCCAATGACATGCTCAATGTCATCAACCGTGCCATCGACTACTACGAGAACCACAAGGATGTGTGGCACACGCTCCAGCAGCGCGGCATGACTGGCGATTACAGCTGGACGAACTCCTCCAAGAAATATATGGAACTGTACGAAGGCTTGGTGAGCGGGCGCTTCGACCATGACTCCGCATCGAATCAGGAGAAAGCATCTTCTGACGACGACGCGGAGGCGAACCCAGTGGTCGTCCCGTATCCGTATGAGAAGGAAGAACCCGTGAAGCCCAAGCGCGTCCGCCGCACGAAGGAGCAGATTGCGGCCGACAAGGCGGCGAAGGAAGCGGAGAAGGCAGCCAAGGAAGCCGCAAAAGCCGCCGAAGCGCCTGCAAAGCCTGCCCGCAAGCGCCGCACAAAGGCGGAAATTGAAGCTGACAAGGCGGCAAAAGCTGCTGCGGCGGAAGTGACCGCGGAAGCCCCCGTGAAGCCCGCCCGCAAGCGCCGCACGAAGGCGGAAATCGAGGCGGACAAGGCGGCGAAGGAAGCGGCAAAGGCAGAAAAGCCCGCCCGCAAGCCGCGCGCGAAGAAAACGGAAACGCAGGAATAATCCGCATTATCCGACAGGCGTTCTGACCTGAACCCAACAGGTCGGAGCGCCTGCCTTTTTGTACGTGACGGAAATTTCCAGCGCGGTTTGTTACAATCTGCATGACACGCCGGGCGCTTTCTGCTACAATGGAGGAGAAGTACCACCACAAGGAGGATTTTCCCGTGCAATTCCGATTTCGACGGGCGCTGTGCCTGCTTCTGATGCTTTTCCTGATTTTGTCGGCTGTACCCGGAACGTCCGGCTTACCCGTTGCGCTCGCCGAGGACACGGCGGATGTTGCCGTACAGTCCGCACCGCTGGAGCGGAGCGCTGCCACACGCAACGGCATGGTGCGTGTGCGCCTGCTGTCCATTGGCAGCAATCCTGCGTCGCTCACGGTGACAGCGGTCGGCGCAATGGCGGTCAGCGGCGGGCAGACAATGGCGCTGGCGAATGGCGAGAAAGTCAGCATCAGCCACAGCAGCGCGACGGGCGAAATCCGCCTGACGCGGGGAGGCAAGACGGTCAGCATGGGGCGGGAGATGGCGCTCAGGCGTCGGCAGACGGACGGCGGATTCCGCATTGCACAGGCAAGAAGACCGCAAAACGTCTATCCCGGTGACCTGCACCTTGTGTCGAAGCTGGAAAGCGGGACGTACCGGCTGTACGTCGTGGCGAATGTGTACATCGAATCGTACCTCTATGGCGTCGTGCCGTATGAAATGGGGGCCTCCTCGGCATTGGAAGCCCTGAAAGCACAGGCGGTTGCGGCGCGGACGTACACCCTGCGCGCCATGAATGCGAACGCATCGAAGGTCTACGACGTTGTGGACACGACCGCCGACCAAGTGTACAACGGCAGTCCGGCGGAGCGCGACCGGGCGGCGGAGGCGGTGGACGCAACGCGCGGCATCGTCGCCATGAACGACGGCAAGCTGACCGGGACGTACTACACCGCGTCCAACGGCGGACAGACCGAATCCGCCCGCAACGCGTGGGGCTCATCCGGCGTGAATTACCTGACGGTTAAGGACGACCCGTTCGACCGCATGAACCCGTACAGCAGCACGCGCAAGATGACGATTTACGCTGCATTTGCCAACGCAAGCCAGAATCAAAGCCTGACGCGCCTGTTGCAGGCGAAAGCGCCGAATGCGACGATTCTGCGCATCGAGGCCGTTACGCCGCACACGCCGAAGTATGCCGCACCCAGCCGCTTATATACGAAGCTGGATTTTGACGTGACGGCGCTTGTGGATGGCGAAACGCGCCGCCTGACGCTGACGTTCGACATTTTCAGTGAGCTGGAAAGCGCACTCAATCTGTCCATTAACACGACGAAAAACGAACTCTGGTCGGTCAAGGCAGATGGGGAGACGTTTGTTCTGAACGTCAGGCGCTACGGACACGGCATCGGCATGAGCCAGCGCGGGGCACAGCAGATGGCGAACCTGGGCTATACCTACGACCAGATTCTCGGCTTCTACTACGAGAACTGCGTGCGGATGCAGTACACCTTCACGCACACGATTCTGCCGCCCGTGGGCGACGCGCCCGTGACGGCGACTGAAGCCCCCGCGACGATTTCGCCTGCCGCGCCTAATCAGGCAATGGTGACGCTGGTGAATGTGGAGGACGTGCTGAACGTGCGCCTGACCGCCTCGGACAACGGCACACTGCTGACGACGCTGCCCGCCGGAACCGCCGTGACCGTGCTGGCAAAGGGCGAAAATTGGACGCTCATCCGCTTCGGGCGGATTGTCGGCTACGTCCGCACGGAAAACCTGACGTTCACCGGCACGCCGCCGACGCAGAGCGAAGAAAACCCGACACCCATCACCCGCTGGGCGACCGTGACCGGCACGAATTCACTGAATCTGCGCGCGTCCGGCAGCTACGATGCGGCGGTGCAGTCCACCATCCCCGGCGGCGCGGTGCTGTGCGTGTTCGCGGTGGAGAACGGCTGGGCGAGCGTACAGTACGGCGCGAAAACAGGCTACTGTGCGGCGGAGTATCTCACGTTCAGCGATACTTATCCGGGCAAAACGAGCCAGACCGGGCGTTCTGCGATGGTCAGGACGGCGACAGCACTTCGGGCGACCCCGTCTACTGCTGCGGTGGTGCTGATGAACCTGCCGCAGGGCGTTCAAATTGCCGTGCAGAGCAGCGACGGCAGCTGGTGCCGCGTGACGGCGGGCGGCATTGACGGCTATGTGCTGGCAAGCAGCCTTGATTTCAGCGCCGTCGGCATCGAATTGACGCCTGTGCCGACGACAAGCGGCGAACAGACCGCGATTGTCAATTCCACCGCCTCGACGCTCAACCTCCGGCAGGGTGCGGGCACGGAATACCCCGTGCTGGCGGAAATCCCGAAGGGAACGAGCATCATCGTCACGGCATACGGCGAAACGTGGTGTGCCGTTCGCTGGGGCAGCCTGACCGGGTACGTCATGACGCAGTACCTGCGCTTTGATGTGCCGACGGCGACGCCCACACCGGGCGGGACGCCCACACCGGGCGCAACGCCCGAACCGACGGCATCCCCCGAACCAAGCGAAGCGCCAACGCCTGTCCCAGCTGCGTCCGAACCGCCTGCGAAGGTGGAGGATGATGTGTCAGCTGGCAGCTACGTTGCGTGGGTGAGCGCGGACAATGCGCCGCTTCGTCAGGCGATGGCTGCGGATGCGGCAGTACTGGCAACGATCCCGCGCGGAACGCAGGTGACGGTGCTTGCACAGAGCGGCAATTGGTGCTATGCCTCGGTCGGGCAGATGACGGGCTATTTCACGGCGGATGCGCTCTCCTGCGAGCAGCCGGACGCGCCGCTGGGGCAGAAATACGTCAGCACAAAGTCGGATTCGCTGGCGATGCGGCAGTCGCCCAATACGGGCGCGGCGATTGTGCAGTGGCTTCCGCGCGGCGCACTGGTGACATTCATTTCGCAGGAAAACGGCTGGAGTTACATCCGCTACGGCGGCAAAGAGGGCTACTGCGCGTCGCAGTATTTGAGCGACAGCGCGCCCGGTGCGGTCGTCATCAGCGATACGCCGATTCTGGACGTGACGCTGGAAAAAGTGACTGGGTGGACAGCGAGCATCCGCCAAGCAGAAACGCTCTACCAGTGGTGCAGCGCTGATGCGCCCGAAACGGCGAAAGTCGAAGCGGATTTGGTGCTGACCGTGCTGGAAAAGGGCGAAATCTGGTGTCGTGTGCGGACAGAAGAAGGGGAGGAAGGCTATTGTCTGACAAGCCGATTGACGCTGATTGCGCCGGAAAACTGACCATCCTGCCCGGCGAACGGGTGGACGAATTGCAGCAGGCGGGGCTGCGCATCCTGCAAAAGGAGCAGGGGTTCCGCTTCGGCATGGATGCCGTGCTGCTGTCGAGCTTCGTGCGGGCGGAAAGCCGCGACCGCTGTGCTGATTTCGGCACGGGGACGGGTATCCTGCCGCTGCTGCTGGCAGGCATGGGGCGCGCGAAAAGCGTCGATGCGTTTGAAATTCAGCCGGATATGGCGGATATGGCGCGGCGGAGCGTGCAGCTCAACGGGCTGGAACATATCATCCGCATCCACGCTCTGCCGGTGGAGAGTGCCGACGAGGTGCTTGCGCCCGGAAGCATCGACGTAATTGTGTGCAATCCGCCGTATGGGCATCATGGCACGACAATGCCGAATCCGGCGCAGACGCTGTCCTTGGCGCGCCATCAGCAGAAAAGTGGGCTGACGGCGTGGTTCAAGATGGCGTATCAGCTGCTGCGCGGCAAGGGGCGGATGGCGGTCATCTACCCGGCAGCGCGGATGCTGGAAGTAATGAAGGACATGGAGAAGGCCGGGCTTGCGCCGAAGCGGTTTCAGCTGATTTACCCCTCGGCGCAAAAGGCGGCGAATCTGGTGATGATTGAGGCGCTCAAGGATGCGCGCCCGATGCTGCACCCCGAACCGCCGCTGATGATTTACGAGCCGGACGGCACACTGACCGCGCCGTTGCGGAAGATTTACGCCATGGAGCGTGCATCAGGGGTTCATGCGGGCGACGGCGAAATTCAGCACGCCCGCGAACGTCACCCACAGCAGGTACGGCACGAGCAGCCATCCGGCGAGGGGCTTCTGCTGCCCGAAATGCACCGCCATGATGAAAATCAGGCAGAACAGCAGAATCAGCCAGAAGAAGGAAAGCCCAAGCGCTTTCAGGATAAAGAACAGCACGGGCCACATCAGGTTGACGGCTAACTGGGCGATATACAGCCCCAGCAGCAGGAAACGGTCGCGCCCCTGTGCGCGCAGGACGAGCCACATGCAGTACGCCATCAGCGCATAGAGGATGCTCCAAACGATGGGGAAGAGCCAGCCCGGCGGCGCAAAGCCGGGTTTGTTCAGAGCGTGGAAGAAGTCCATGCCGTCGCGGGTGAGGTAGCCGACGAGCGCCCCTGCGCCAAGCGTGGCGGCTTCCAGCGCGACGAGTGAACGCCAAGTGGCCTTTTTGCCTTGCTGCGTCAAAGTTATCGCCTCCTATGACACGGATAGCCTATGTCATCAGGCAGCGCGGCATACAGGAAAGAAACGGAGGAAACACAGATTATGGGAAGCGTTTTGGTCATCGGCGGCGGTGCAGCGGGATTGGCGGCGGCGATTGCGGCGGCGGAATGCGGCGATACGGTCATGGTGGCGGAAAAAATGGATCGCGTTGGCAAAAAAATCCTCGCGACGGGCAACGGCCGCTGCAACCTGATGAACACGGGTGCGCCGCGCTATCCGGGAAATGCGGCGTTCGCGGCGGCTGTGCTGTCTCACTGCGGCGCAGAGGAACAGAAAGCCTTCTGGGAGCATCTTGGACTGCGGCTTCGGCAGGAAGAGGCGGGGCGCGTGTACCCCGTCAGTTCGCAGGCTTCAAGTGTGCTGGATGCGCTCCGCCTGCAATTGACCGCCTTGCATGTGCGGGTGGTGACGGGCGTATCCATCACAACGCTGCACCGCGAAAATGATGGCTGGACGGCGCTCTCGGCGGACGGGCAGCAATTTCGGGCGAACCGCGTTATCATCAGCGGCGGCGGATGCGCCCAGCCCAAGCTCGGCAGCGACGGCAGCGCCCTGCGTCTGCTGACGAATCTCGGCTGCCCCGCGATGCCTTTCGCACCCGCGCTGACGCAGATTATCACAGATAGCACGCCAATCAAGGGGCTGAGCGGCATCCGCGTCAAGGCGCAGGTGGCGGTTATCGACCGGAAAAGCGTCCTGCATGAGGAGGACGGCGAGCTGCTGTTCGCGGATTACGGCGTCAGCGGCGTGTGCGTGATGCAGTGCGCACGGTATGCAAAGGACGGGCGGGTGCTTCGCGTGTCGTTGGTGAAGGGCATGGGCTTTGCGGATGCGGGCGATTTCCGCCGGGAACTGCACCACCGCCGGAAAAACTGGGCGCAGCGCCCGATGGCGGAGTTGCTGACGGGGCTGTGCGTGCCGCGACTGTCGGCGGCGCTGATGCGGCAGGCGGATTGGCGCGTAACCGAAAGCAGCCTATGCGGGCAGATGACAGCGGACATGGCGGAGCGCTTGACGAAAACGGCGGATGCGTGGCTGCTGCCGATTCGCGGCGTGAAGGGCTTCGAGAGCGCACAGGTGGCGTCGGGCGGGGCATCGGTCGCGGATTTTGACCCGGCGACATTACAAAATCGCCGCCTGCCGGGACTGTACGCGGCGGGCGAAGTGCTGGATGTGGACGGCGACTGCGGCGGCTTCAACCTGATGTTCGCCTTTGGAAGCGGCATTCTGGCGGGTCTGGACGGGCGAAATGCCCCGTGGACACATGAAAATGCGCAGAAAAGCTGATTTTTCTCGAAAAAAAGTGATTTTCCCTCTTGACAAATCGCTGAATCGCGCTATAATATTATCTGCTGATGCAAACGCCGCTCATAAGGTAGACGGATGCTTCGCAGATGTGCACCATTAGCTCAGTTGGTAGAGCACCTGACTCTTAATCAGGGTGTCTAGGGTTCGAGTCCCTAATGGTGTACAGCTGCATGACCCTGCTTGCAGGGTCTATGCACCATTAGCTCAGTTGGTAGAGCACCTGACTCTTAATCAGGGTGTCTAGGGTTCGAGTCCCTAATGGTGTAC
>ERZ772863.1832-NODE-1832-length-16646-cov-4.989452_pt1 | contig 16646 bp, 10 predicted proteins | sample MGYA00512134_ERZ772863 | MGnify/ENA primary metagenome ERZ772863 (study PRJEB29015, sample SAMEA2737659) | human gut metagenome | biome: human gut; feature: human-associated habitat; material: faeces | place: China | collected 2012 ...
ACGGCATGAGTGACCATTTCGGCATGGTAGCGCTCGAGACGGTCAACAACGCCTACTTAGGCGGCGATACTTCCCTGGCTTGTTCGGCAGAGACGGCGGCACGGAGGTAAAAACGCACGGTTTCTCATTTCGCGGATTTTTTTCTATTTTTGTTAAAACAAATCAGGCGACACGATGAACAAGAATCTCGAACAATCCCTTTCGGACGGAAACAGGCCCCAGTACCGCTTCATGAAATACCGCATCCACAAAATCCTGCTGGTCTGCTGCAGCTACGACGGGTATATTCTCGAAGAAGACGGACATATCGAGTCGCAGATCAATCAGGAGTACCTCGACCTGAACATGTCGAACCCGCCGTCATTCACACGCGTCAGCTCGACGCGCGAGGCGCTGGACCTGCTCGGACGCGACGATTCGTTCGACTTCATCCTGACGATGTACAACGTGGGGGAACTGGACGTCTTCACGTTCGCCAAGATCGTCAAGGAGCGCCATCCGCAGATTCCCGTGGCGCTGCTCACCTCCTTCTCGAAAGACATCTACCGCCGCATCGAGGAGCAGGACCGTTCGGGACTCGACTACATCTTCGGCTGGCACGGCAACACCGACCTGATCATGGCGATCATCAAGCTGGTCGAGGACAAGATGAACGCCGAGGAGGATATCGTCGAGGGCGGCGTGCAGGCCATTCTGCTGGTCGAGGACTCGATCCGCTTCTACTCGACCTACCTGCCCGAACTCTACAAACTGATCCTGCTGCAGAACACCGAATTCCTGAAGGACGCCCTCAACGAACAGCAGCAGATCCTGCGCAAACGCGCACGCCCCAAGATCCTGCTCGCCACCAACTACGAGGAGGCCGTGGAGCTTTACGACCGTTACAAGAAGAACATGCTGGGCGTGATTTCCGACGTGGGGTTCGTACTCCACCGCAACGACCCGCCCGAAAGCGAGAAGCGCGACGCCGGCATCGACCTCTGCCGCCGCATCAAGGAGGACAACCCGCTGATGCCCGTACTGCTGCAGTCGTCGCAGACCGAATTCGAGGCGCAGGCCCGCGGGCTGGGAGCCGGATTCATCGCCAAGAATTCGAAAACGCTGCTCTCGCAGCTGCACGAATATATCGCCAAGGAGTTCGCATTCGGCGACTTCCTCTTCAAGGACCCCGATACGGGAGCCGTCATCGGCCGCGCCAAGGATCTGGCGCAGATGCAGGAGATGATCGCCACGATTCCCGACAAGGCGTTCGAATACCACACCTCGCAGAACCACCTCTCGAAATGGCTCTACTCGCGGGGGCTCTTCCCGCTGGCCGCGGCCATCCGCCGGGGCAACAAGAGCCAGTTCGCCACCACCGAAGAGCACCGCCAGCGCATCGTGAACCTCATCAAGGACTACCGCATCCTGCTCGGACAGGGCGTGGTGGCGCGCTTCGACACCGAGACCTACAGCGACGCGGTGGCTTTCGCCCGCATCGGCGAAGGGTCGCTCGGCGGCAAGGCCCGCGGTCTGGCGTTCATGAACTCGATGCTGCTCAAGCACCGCCAGTACGACAAGCACGACAACCTGCGCATCATGATTCCCCGCTCGGTGGTGATCGCAACGGACTATTTCGACGAATTCATCCGCAACAACGGACTCAAATACATCATTTCGCAGGAGTTTTCGGACGAGGAGATACTCTCGGAGTTCGTCAGTTCGACGATTCCCGTCAAACTGCAGCGCGAGCTGAAAGCCTACATCAAGACCGTCAGTACGCCGCTGGCCGTGCGGTCGTCGTCGAAGCTGGAGGATTCGCACTACCAGCCGTTCGCCGGCATCTACTCGACCTACATGATCCCCTATGTGGACAACGAGGACCAGATGCTGCGTCTGCTGCTCAAGGCGGTCAAGAGCGTATACGCCTCGGTCTACTTCGCATCGTCGAGGGCCTACCTCTCCTCGTCGCAGAACCTGATCTCGGAGGAGAAGATGGCCGTCATCATACAGGAGGTGTGCGGCACGGAGCAGAACGGACTTTTCTTCCCGACCTTTTCGGGCGTGGCGCGTTCGATCAACTACTACCCCATCGGCGACGAAGCTCCCGAAGACGGCGTGTGCAACGTCGCCATGGGACTGGGCAAGCTGGTCGTGGACGGAGGGCGCACGCTGCGCTTCTCGCCCCGCTATCCGCAGAAGGTGCTCCAGACCTCGACGCCCGAACTGGCGCTGCGCGACACGCAGAACGAAGTGCTGGCCCTGAGCCTGCAGCCCGAAGAGTTCCGCACGTCGATCGACGACGCGGTGAACCTGCGGCGGCTCGACATCGCCCAGATCGCCGAGCTGCGCAATTCGCGCTTCGTATGCTCGGTGTGGGACCGCGAGAACGAGCGCATCTCGGACAGCCCCTTCGACCGGGGCCGCAAAGTCATAACGTTCAACAACATACTGAAATACAACACCTTCCCGCTGGCGGAGATCGTCACCGACATCCTGCACATGGGCGCCGAGGAGATGCGCTGCCCCGTGGAGGTCGAATTCGCCGTCAATATGGACGTAGCGCCGGGGGAGCAGCAGATTTTCAACCTGCTGCAAATCCGCCCGATCATCGACAATCAGGACAACCGGCCGATCGACTGGAGCGCGGTGGACACCTCCGATGCGCTGGTCTACGGCGAGAACGCCCTCGGCATCGGCATGATGAACGACATCTCGGACGTCATCTACATCAAAAGCGGCACGTTCAGTTCGCTTTCGACCGAGAAGATCGCCGACGAACTGCTGGAGCTGAACCGCCGCATGCGCGACGAAAAACGCTCCTACATCCTCGTCGGTCCCGGCCGCTGGGGTTCGTCGGACCCGTTCCTCGGCGTGCCCGTCAAGTGGAACCACATCTCCGAAGCCAAGGTGATCGTCGAATGCGGCATCGAGAAATTCGACGTCGAGCCGTCGCAGGGCACGCACTTCTTCCAGAACGTCACCTCGCTGGGCGTGGGTTACCTGACGATCAGCCCCTTCTGCGGCGACGGCGTATTCCGCGAAGAGACGCTCGACAAATGCGCCGCGATCTACGAAGGCAGCTTCCTGCGGCAGGTGCGTTTCGAGCGTCCGCTGTGGGTCTGCATCGACGGCCGCTCGAACAAAGGCATCGTCAAAGAGACGCCGGACGAAGCGCGGGAAAAATAGCCCGCAGCGCACCGATACGACATTTTCCGGAGAAAAGGAGAAATAAATAACGAATTTTCGGAAAAAATCATGTTGCAGTTACAATTTATAAGAAATAGTTTTATATTTGTAATAAAGAAACAACCTTTAAAACTTCAGGCAATATGAACGTAAACAAATTAATGGCGGAACTTGAGCGCAAGCATCCCGGCGAAAGCGAATACCTGCAGGCCGTGCGCGAAGTTCTCATGACGGTAGAGGAAACCTACAACCAGCATCCGGAATTCGAGGCCAACCGTATCGCAGAGCGCATCGTGGAGCCTGACCGCAGTTTTACCTTCAAGGTGGTCTGGGTAGACGACAAGGGCGAGGTGCAGGTCAATACCGGTTACCGCGTGCAGTTCAACAACGCGATCGGTCCCTACAAGGGAGGTCTGCGTTTCCACCCCTCGGTGAATCCCTCGATCCTGAAATTCCTCGGTTTCGAGCAGATTTTCAAGAATGCGCTGACGACGCTTCCGATGGGCGGCGCCAAGGGCGGCTCGGACTTCAACCCCAAAGGCAAGTCGGACCGCGAGGTAATGCGCTTCTGCCAAGCCTTCATGGTCGAACTGTGGCGTCATATCGGTCCCGAAACAGACGTTCCGGCCGGTGATATCGGCGTGGGCGGCCGCGAAATCGGCTACCTTTACGGCATGTACCGCAAGCTGGCGCGCGAGAATACGGGCGTACTGACCGGCAAGGGCATGACTTACGGCGGTTCGCTGATTCGTCCCGAAGCGACGGGCTTCGGCGCGGTTTACTTCCTGCGCCAGATGCTCGAAAAGGCAGGCATGGACATCAAAGGCCAGACCATCGCCATATCGGGCTTCGGCAACGTGGCGTGGGGTGCGGCGACGAAGGCGACCGAGCTGGGCGCCAAGGTCGTGACGATTTCGGGCCCCGACGGCTACATCTACGATCCCGAAGGTCTCGACGCCGAAAAGATCGCCTACATGCTCGAACTGCGCGCTTCGAACAACGACGTGGTCGAGCCTTACGTCCATAAGTTCCCGAACGCGCAATTCTTCGCCGGCAAGAAACCGTGGGAGGTCAAGGTGGACATCGCCATGCCCTGCGCCACGCAGAACGAGCTGGACGGCGAGGACGCCAAGAAACTGCTGGCCAACGGCGTGAAGATCGTGGCCGAAGTCTCGAACATGGGCTGCCGCCCCGAAGCGATCGACGCCTTCATCGCGGCGAAAATCCCCTACGGACCGGGCAAGGCCGTCAATGCGGGCGGCGTAGCGACGTCGGGACTCGAAATGAGCCAGAACTCGCAGAAATACAACTGGACGGCCGAGGAGGTCGATGCCAAGCTGCATCAGATCATGTCGTCGATCCACCACGCATGTCTGGAATACGGCACCGAGAAGGACGGCTTCATCAACTACATGAAGGGCGCCAACATCGCGGGCTTCATGAAAGTCGCCAAGTCGATGGTCGAGCAGGGTGTGCTGTAAATTAACTGCCTAATAAAAGAGACCGAAAATGAAAATCATTTTCGGTCTCTTTATTTTCCCCCTCCCGTCACTTCACGCACCTGCCTCCCAAATATTCCGCACCGCAGTTTTCACATTCAAGCCCGGTTTTCGCCCCGGTCAATGTCCATGAAATATACCCCTTATCACACTGGCCCGGGAGAAAGGGGTATATCATATACAATCCTGACGGATTACAGGGCTGTTTTTTCGGCGAAACGCAAAAATATCCGGAACACAAAAGCGAATCCCCAGCCGTGATTCGCGTCCATATTTTAGGGGATTCAAGATCTCAGAACATCGCACTTACGGCCATGCCCAGCGTCAGTTTGTGCATCGCTACGCAGGAAGAGGAAACGAGCGGCGGAGCGACGTCGTAGTCGGCTGTAAAGCGCACGCCCAGATTGCGATTGACCAGATAGGTGGACGAAAAGCCCGTTCCGACCGTAAATCCGCCCCGGCCTTCGATCCTGTAGCCGGAAGTAGTGTAAGGTTTATAATGCTCATAACCGCAGAGAAGCTTCGAGCCGATGCGCCAGCGCGTCGAGAGCGGATAGGAAAAATAGGGACCTGCCGTCACGGAACAGCACTCGAATTCATCGTTCTGCGGGACGCCGTTTACGTTCATTTCCAGATTCGTCACCGCAAACCGCCCACCCACGCCGACATAGGGCGAGGCGAACCATGCACCCTGCACGCCGACCGTCGGTCCGACTTTGAAATCGGTGTGCATCCCCGCATAAGGCGTATAGGAGCCGGGAATGACCGTCAGCCCGACGGAAAACCCGACGAACGACGGATGCCGGTAGCGGTCGAAAACGACGTATGTTTCGCGGACCTTAAGCCCCTTCTCCTTGAATATCAGGTCGGCGAGGAAATAGCCGAATTCGGTGGCGAGGATGCCGATACCCGCGCCTACCATGACGTCGCTCATCCAGTGGCGGTTGTTCAGTTGCCGCGTAACGCCCGTGAGGGTCGCCAGCGTATAGCCGCCGATGCTGTACCACGGACTGCGGTGCCCGTATTCCTTATGCAGCATCGTCGCCGTCATAAAGGCGGTCGCCGTATGGCCGGAAGGGAACGAATTGCGCGTGGAGCCATCGGGACGCATCACGCGGAAGGAGTACTTCAGCGAATTGACCGCCGCGGCCATCAGCCCGGCGGAGAAAGCGTCGGAGACCAGCATGCGTCCCCACGAGCTGCGGCTTTCGATGCCGCAGACCTTCATCCCGACCAGCAGGGCTGCGGGCGCATATTGCAGGTAATCGTCGTAATCGTGGTGGAACGACCTGACGTAACCGTTGCGCAGACGGCGGAAGTCGGTATCGTAAAGCGACACCACGGCTCCGCCCAGAATCAGCGGCACGGCGACGAAGGTCATGCGGTAACCTTTGGTCGAAGTCCGGCGGTCCACATACTGCGAGAAAGAACTTTCCGCCGCAGGGATCAGACACTCGTTGCCCAGACTGTCTTTAATCTGCGCCGAGACAGGACCGGAAATCAGGAACACCGCCGACAGACAAAGCAAAAAAGATCTCTTCATCCAGAGCCAGTCGTTCAACGTTTTCGCCGCAGGGCACGAATCGCTTCGCCGCCGATAGCCAGCAGCGAGGTGCAGCCGATGACGGCCGCCCATTCGCGCCACGCAAGCGGCTCGGTGCGGAACACCTCGCCGCCGAACTCGACGATGAGCACCTGTCCCGCGGCGATGGCCAGCAGGATGAGGAAAAACTCACGGCACCCGCGCAGGCAGGTAAAGACCGAATGGCGCGTCTCGAAGCCTTTGGCGTTGAACATGTTCCAGAACTGCAGGAAAACGAACGTCGAGAAGAAAAGCGTCAGCTGGCGCACGGTGAGTCCGCCTGCGGTGATCGTCCACCAGAAGAGCATGCCCAGCAGGACGGCGACCATGATGCCGCCGCAGATGAAGAGCGTGCGGGCCATGCCGGGCGTAATGATGAACTCGTCGCGCGGACGGGGTTTTTCGAGCATCACTTCGGGATTGGGCGGCAGCGAGGCCATCGCCATCGCCGCAAAGGTGTCCATGATGATATTGACCCAGAGAATCTGCACCACCGTCAGCGGCATGTCGGTGCCGAAAACCGCGCCGACGAAGCAGATCACGATCGCCGCGAAGTTGATCGTCAGCTGGAAAAGTACGAAACGCTGGATGTTGCGGTAAAGCGAGCGGCCCCACATGACGGCCGTCGCGATCGAAGCGAACGAATCGTCGAGCAGCGTGATGTCGCTGGCGTCCTTGGCAACGGAGGTGCCCGATCCCATCGAAAGCCCCACGTTGGCGAAGTTGAGCGCCGGGGCGTCGTTCGTACCGTCGCCCGTCACGGCCACCACCTCGCCGCACTGCTGCAACAGACGCACGAGCCGCTGTTTGTCGAGCGGCCGGGCGCGCGACATGATCTTCAGTTCCCGCACGCGTCCGAGCAGCTCATCGTCGCTCATCGCCGCGAACTCCGTACCGGTCATGTAGTTGCGGTCGTTGTCGCGGGCGTCGTCCCACAAGCCGATCTGGCGGGCGATCTCGCGCGCCGTAGCGGGAGTGTCGCCCGTGACGATCTTGACGTCTATCCCGGCGTTCAAGCAGCGCCGCACGGCGTCGGGGACATCCTCGCGCACCGGATCGGAGATAGCCGCCACACCCGAAAAATGCAGCTGCGACGCCGCTACGGCACGCAGACAGTCGTCCTCGGCGGTTTCGGCCCACGCCACGGCGAGCGTACGCATCGCGCGGCCCTGAAACCCGGCCAGCTGCTCGGCGACCTGCGTATCCTTGCCGTCGGGAGCGCACATGGCGCGCACGATTTCGGGCGCACCCTTGACGCAGACGATCCGGCGGCCCGAAACGCCGCTTTCGATGATCGTCGCCATATATTTGCGTTCGGTCGAGAAGGTAAGCCGGTCGACGATCTTCGCCTCCGAGCGCAGGGGTTCGTAATCCTCGCCCTGCGAGCGCATCCACTCCAGCAGGGCGCCCTCGGTCGGGTTGCCTATAACGGCGCCCGAAGCGTCGAGGAAAGCCGTGGAGTTGGCGGCCACGATCTCGGCGAAATCATGCGCCGGAAGCGCATCGTAACGCACCAGTTCCTGCACGTGCATCCGGTTCTGGGTCAACGTGCCGGTCTTGTCGGTGCAGATGACCGTCACGGCGCCCATCGTTTCGCAGGCGTGCATGCGCCGCACGAGGTTGTTGGTCTTGAGCATGCGCCGCATGGACATCGCCAGCGACAGCGTAATGCTCATCGGAAGTCCTTCGGGAACGGCCATCACGATGATGGCCACCGAGACCATGAAAATGTGCAGCACCTGCTGCGATATTTCGAGCCAGTCGCGCTCGAACAAGCTCCCGACGAAGACCGCCTTGCCGAGCATGACGCAGAAAATAGCGACCGCAAGCGCAATGCCGGCCCGGCCGATGAGTTTCGAGAGGCGCGTCAGCTGGCGGTTGAGCGGCGTCTGCTCGTCGCTCTGGACGGTCGCCTGCTCCGTGACGCGGCCCGCTTCGGTCGCATCACCCACGGCCGTCGCAACCAGAACGCCGTAACCGTCCGCCACGGTCGTACCGCGCAGTGCGACGTTCGAAGGATAGGTCGCTTCGGAATCGAAATGCGCCTCGTCGACGGTTTTATCCACCTCCAGTTCGCCCGTGAGGGTCGATTCGTTGATGCGCAGCGACACAGCTTCGACCAGCTCGCCGTCCGCGGGCACGGTTTCGCCGCTTTCGATATAGACCACGTCGCCCACGACCACGTCGCGGCGGGGAATCTCGCGGATCGAGCCGTCGCGCATCACCTTGACCGGAATATCGTCGTTGACCTGATTCAGCCGGCGGAAACGCCGCATGGCGTCCCACTCGAACCAGAACCCGACGCAGGTCGCCAGAATAATGGCGCATATGATGCCGATCGACTCGGTGAAATCCTTGTGAACGGACCCGATGGCAAGCGACAGCACCGCGGCCAGCAGCAGAATGCGGATGATCGGGTCCTTGAACTTCTCGACGAAAAGCTTCCATGCCGAATCGTCTTTGGGCGGCGTGATGACGTTGTCGCCATGCGTCCGCCGGCTGTCTGCGGCCTCTTGCGAGGATAAACCTTTGGGATTGTAACGGATCATTGGTATGCAGTATTTAATTCAGGGAAAACTGCCGCGTCGAAGCGTCGAGCCGCACGGCGATGAACAACAAAATGGTAAACGCAATAAGCGACGAACCGCCATAGCTCATGAACGGCAACGGAATGCCCATCACAGGCATCAGGCCGATGGTCATGCCCACGTTCACCAGCACGTGGAACAACAGGATCGCGGCCACGCAGTAGCAGTAAATCCGGCCGAAAGGCTCCTGCTGCCGTTCGCCCATGCGCATCAGGCGCAGGATCAGCATGCAGAGCAGGGCCAGCACGACCATCGTCCCCAGAAAGCCCCACTCTTCGCCTACCGTACAGAAGATGAAGTCGGTATGCCGTTCGGGCACGAAGCCGTACTTGATCTGCGTGCCTTCGAGGAATCCCTTGCCCCAGAACCCGCCCGAACCGATGGCGATTTTCGACTGATTGACGTTGTAGTCCGTGCCGAGGGGATCGCTGATGATGCCCAGAAAACTCAGGATGCGGTCGCGCTGGTGCTGTTTGAGAATCGAATTGAAGATATAGTCGGTGGTGGGGAGGAAGATCATCGTGCAGAGAAAAAGCCCCACGGTAATCAGGGTGCTGCTCAGGTTCATGCGGAAGGCATAGACGAGCACGCCGACCAGCGACAGCAGCGTCACGGTCAGCAGGCAGGCGTGCAGGTCCATCACGCCGGGCGCGACGAGCGCCATCGTCATGCAGAGCAGGATGCTCGCCAGCGCCAGCGACGCCAGATAGATCAGGCGCGAGCGCCACTCCCCGGTCATCATCGCTTCGGAGAGCGTGCAGACCAGAATGATCGACACGAGCAGCGTCATGGGCGAAAGCAGGAACGACACGATGAACAGCGCGGCGATCAGCAGCACCGGGATGCAGAGCCACTTGTTGAGTCCCTCACGGTAAAGCACGAAGAGGAACGAGCCCAGTACGATACCCGAACCGGTGTCGTTCTGCAGGATGATGATGAAGAGCGGAATGCAGATCACCACGCCCACCTTGAAGAGGTCGCCCGGACGGTTGATCGAGAAGGAGTAGGCGCTCATCACGCGGGCCAGCGCGAGAGCCGTGGCGATCTTCACGAATTCGACGGGCTGCAGGCGGAACGAACCGAATTCGAACCACGCCTTGGCGCCATTCACCTCGCGGCCGAACAACAGCGCGCCCAGCAACAGCGCCAATCCCGCGAAATAGGCCGGATAGGCGAACATATGGTAGAACCGTTCGTCGAGCAGCAGCACCACGAGCGCCGTGGTCCACGCCACGCCGATCCACATCAGCTGCTTCATGTAGAAGTGCGAGAAGGAGAAGATATCGGCCGTGCCCTCGTCGTACGACGCCGAGGTGATCGACACCCACCCCGCCAGCACGATCAGCACGTACAGCAGGACCGTCCAGAGGTCCACTCCGTAAAAGATACTATGGCGGTTAGCGGTCATACGAAGGGTAATAGATGTTCATATTCTTGATATGCTCCAGCAGGGCCGGACGGCGGATCGTGTCGGTCAGGTAGTACTCCTCCAGCAGACTGGCGATCGGCAGGGCCGCCGAAGCGCCGAAACCGCCGTTTTCGACATAGACCGAAATGGCGATCTTCGGATTGTCCTTGGGCGCGAACGAGAGGAAGGTCGAGTGGTCGCGGCCGCGGGGATTCTCGGCCGTACCGGTCTTGCCGCAGACGTCGAGTCCTTCCAGACGCGCCGCCGTGGAGGTGCCGCCGACGTTGACGCCCCGCCACATGCCGTCGACGATCGGTTCGAAGTGCTTGGGATCGACCTTGGTATAGTGGCGTTCGTAAAAACGGCGGTCGAGCGAATCCTGCCCCTCGATCTTCTTGACGATATGCGGAATGTAGTAGTAGCCCCGGTTGGCGACGATGGCCGCGAGATTGGCCAGCTGCAAGGGCGTACAGCCCAGCGCATCCTGACCGATGGCCAGCGAAATGACCGTCAGCGAATTCCACGAACCCCTGTACTGGCGGTCGTAGTACGAGCGGTCGGGCACGTAGCCGTTGCCCTCGTCGAGGAAGTCGGAGCCGAGTTTGCGGCCGAAACCGAAACTCTCGACATACTCTTTCCAGACGTCGTAGCCGTCTTTCACGCTCTCGTATTTGCGGTTGTCGAGAATGTCGCGGAAGACATAGCAGAAATAGGCGTTGCACGAGGTCGCCACGGCGAAGCGCAGGTCCAGCGGCGAAGCGTGGGCGTGGCATTTCATGCGCCGGCGGCCGACCTGATAGCCTTCGTGGCAGACGTGCAGGTCCGAGGGCCTGAGCACGCCCTCCTGCAGCCCGATCAGGCCCTGCACGAGCTTGAAGGTCGATCCCGGCGGGTATTTGGCCTTCACGGCACGGCTGAAAAGCGGATGCCGCTTGTTGTAGATCATCTTCATGTAGTTGTTGCCGCGCTCCCGGCCGACCAGTTCGTCGGGATCGTACGTCGGCGAGGAGACCATCATCAGTATCTCGCCCGTCGAAGGTTCGATCGCCACGGCCGCCCCGACCTTGCCGCGCATCAGCTCCTCGCCCAGCAGCTGCAGGCGGGCGTCGATCGTGCTGACGAGGTAGCGCCCCGGTTCGGGCAGCGAGTCGTAAACGCCGTTCATATAGGAACCCTTGATCGCCCCGTGGGTGTCGATCTCCTGAATCTTCACGCCTTTCCGGCCTTTCAGCAGGGGTTCGTAAGCCGACTCCACGCCGCTCATACCCACATAATCGCCGGACTTGTAGTCCGGGTGGCGCTTCAGGAAATCGGCGTTCACCTCGCCCACGAATCCCAGCAGGTTGCCGCCCACCTTGCGGGGATAACGGCGGACCGTACGGTAGACGGCATAGAATCCCCGGAAGTTGCATTCGTCGAAACGCAGCTTGTCTTCCTTGGAGATATAGCTCGTCACCACGCGGGGCGCACGGGGGCGCATCCGGGCATTGGCAAGCTCCTTTTCGAGCTTTTCGCGCGAAAGGCCCAGCACCTCGCACATGCGCAGGGTGTCGAAGCCCTTCTTGTCGATCTCGCTGTAGATCACCATCAGGTCATAGCACTCGCGGCTCTGGACCAGATACTCCCCGTTGCGGTCGAAGACTTCGCCGCGCGGCGGATACTGCACCACATGGCGCAGCACGTTGGCTTTGGCCAGTTCGTTGTAGCGCGAGTCGACAAGCTGGATATAGGCCAGACGGCCGCCGATCAGCAGGAAGACGAAGAGCACCACGCACTGCAGGGTGCGCATCCGGACGAATCCTTCGGAGTCTCTCATACGCGCACGGGAAGTTTTGCGGTGAAAATACGGGCGATAATCCAGATAAAGGCCACCGACACGGCGCCGCTGACGACGATACGCACCAATGTACGCACGAGGTGCATCCACGAAAGGGCCTCAAGCGAGAAGAATACGGCATGGTGCAGGAGCACCAGCACGATCAGGTAATTCAGGAATACGCGCCGTCCGAGCCGCCCGGCGCAGGGGACGCCGCCTTCGCGGAGATCGTCACGGGTATACAGCGTCCGCAGGAGCGCCGGACGCACGAAGGCGACAAGCAGCGTGGCAATGGTGTTCACGCCCGCGGCTCCCATGGCGAAATCCATCGTCACGCCCATGGCCAGTCCCGATGCGAGCAGCACCACGGGCGGCGTATCCAGCGGCAGCAGGGCGACGAACGCCACGTAGACGAGCGGATTGAGGTAGATGCTGATCGACAGGTTGTCGAACAGAAAGACCTGCAAAAGCACCGTCACGACGAAGAGCGAAATGTATGGAAGCGTTCTGTGCATTTAGTTCAGCCGGGTATGTTGTTCTACTTTTTCACTGTTCTGCAAATCGCGGATTTCGGTCAGGTCGCGGTTCTCGACCAGAATCACATCCGTCAGGCGCGACATTTCGGCCGCCAGCCGCACGCGCACCTTGAAAGCCGTGCGGGTTTCGTTCAGCTCGGCGCTTTCAACCCAGCCGATCAGCACGTCGGCGGGAAAATACTGCGAGAAGCCCGTGGTCACGACCTCTTGTCCGGGCTGCGGATCGGCGTACTTCGACAGTTCGTCCAGCACCACGGTGTGAGGGTCGGCGCCGTCCCAGTAGATCGAACCGAAATAATCGGAGCCCACCAACTTGCCGCTGGCGCGGAACGAAGTGTTGAGCACCGACATCGCCACCGAATAGCGCTCCGTGCAGTCGACCACATAGCCCGCCATCGAGCCGTCGGACGCCAGCAGCGCCATCTCCTCGGCCACTCCGTCGCGGCGGCCGCGGTTGAGAACGACGAGGTTCTGCGCACGGTTGACCGTATTCGAAGCCACCGACGCGGTGATGACGCGGTATTTCGAGATTCCGACGTCCTGCATGTAGCTGTCCAGCCGCGCGGCGGTCTCGGCCTCCTCGTACACGGCCAGCCGCTCTTTCATCTCGGCCACGTGCGCGAGCAGGTCGCGGTTCTCGCGTCCGAGCGAAAAGTAATGCCGGATGCCCGCGAACATGCCGTGCACGCCGCCGACCACCTGATTCGAACGCGCCAGCAGCCGGGCCTGCGTGTAGTAGGTCGAGTGGGCGTAATAGCTGACGGCTATCGCTTCGAGCACGACGAAGAGCACCATGACATAGATGCTTCGGATAAACTCTAAGAGCTTGCGCACGGGTTCTCGTTAATTTAAGATTGCGGACACTATGCCCGCAATCCGTATTCATTTATTCACCTCTCACCTCCGGCCGGGCCGGAGTGCGTTACAACTATTTCATTAAGAACGAGAAGCGGTTGATGTTCTTCAGCGCGATGCCCGTACCGCGCGCAATGGCGCGCAGGGGGTCTTCGGCGATGTGGAACGGAATGCCGGTTTTCTCGTTCAGGCGCCGGTCCAGCCCCTTGATCAGAGCGCCGCCGCCGGCCAGATAGATGCCGTTCTTCACGATGTCGGCGTACAGTTCGGGCGGCATCGATTCGAGCACCTTCATCAGTGCGGCGTCGATCTTCGTGAGCGACTTTTCGAGCGCATAGGCGATCTCGCTGTAGCTGAGCGACACGGTCTGGGGCAGGGCCGTCAGCATGTTGGGACCCGTCACCACGAAGTCTTCGGGCTCCTCGTCCAGATCGGAGACGGCCGCACCGATCGAGCACTTGATGGCTTCGGCCGTACGTTCGCCGATACGGATATTGTGCTGCTGGCGCACGTAGCTCTGAATGTCGTTGGTGAAGACGTCGCCGGCGGTGTTGATCGACTCGGAGCAGACGATGCCGCCCAGCGAGATGCAGGCGATCTCCGACGTGCCGCCGCCGATGTCGATGACCATGTTGCCTTCCGGAGCCTCGACGTCGAGACCGGCGCCCAGCGCCGCGGCCATCGGCTCGTAGATCATGTAGACCTCGCGGCCGCCGGCATGCTCGGCGGAGTCGCGCACGGCGCGGATTTCGACGTTGGTCGAACCCGACGGAATGCAGATCACCATACGCAGCGAGGGGGCGAAGAGACTGCCCGAAGTCTTGACTTTCTTGATCATGCCGCGCAGCATCAGCTCCGTGGCGTTGAAATCGGCGATCACGCCGTCCTTCAGCGGCCGGATCGTCTTGATGTTAGGGTTGGTCTTCTCGTGCATCTGGCGCGCCTGATGGCCGATGGCCACGACCTTGCCCGTATGCACGTCGAGCGCCACGATCGACGGTTCATCGACCACGACCTTGCCGTTGTAGATTATCAGCGTGTTGGCCGTACCGAGGTCGATGGCCAGCTCCTGTGTCAGTGAAAAAATTCCCATAGTGCTACACCCAACTGTTATATTTCCTTAATTATTTTATAATCAACGTTCTGTATCTCGCCCGGCCTAACCTCCCGCCGGGGCTGCCGCCGTAAGGCGACATATCCGGACAAAGGTAACAAAAAGCGAGGGATATTTTTACATTTTTTTATTATTTTTTTTAATTACATTTGTAGACCGAAACAATCGATCCGTACATGGAATACAAAATCGGAAAAGAGGCCCGCTGCGCCGTGATCGGCTACGGCAGCTGGGCGACGGCCATCGTGGGGCTGCTCGCCGCGAACGAAGCCCGCGTAGGCTGGTACGTCCGCAATCCCGAAGTGCTCGAAGGACTGCTCGGCGAAGGCCGCAACCCCCGCTATCTGAGCGACGTGGAGTTCGACCGCCGGCGCATCGCCCCCTCCGACGACCTCGAGGAGGTGGTCCGCGAAGCCGACATCGTCATTCTGGCCACTCCGTCGGCCTACCTCAAGACGTTCCTCGAACCGCTGACGGTCTCGCTGCAGGACAAATTCGTCGTCTCGGCCATCAAGGGCATCGTTCCCGGCGACTACAAGACCATCGTCGAATACGTCCACGACCGCTACGACCTGTCGTACAAACAGATCGGCATCATCACCGGCCCGTCGCACGCCGAGGAGGTCTCGCGCGGCAAGCTCTCCTACCTCACGGTGGTCTGCACCGACCCGGAGAACGCCCAGATGCTGGGCGAGAAATTCGCCACGGACTACATTCACCTGAGCTACTCGACCGACCTGTACGGCATCGAGTACGCCGCCATCCTGAAAAACATCTACGCCCTCTCGGTCGGCATCGCCGTCGGGCTGGGTTACGGCGACAACTTCCTCGCGGTGCTGATCGCCAACAGCGCCGGAGAGATGCGCCGTTTTCTGGAAGAGAGCTATCCGGCCGAGCGCGACACGCTGGTGTCGGGCTATCTGGGCGACCTGCTGGTGACCTGCTACTCGGTCTACAGCCGCAACCGGCGGCTGGGACTGCTCATCGGCCACGGCTGCACGGTCAAAAGCGCCCTCAACGAAATGACGATGGTCGCCGAAGGCTACTTCGCCGCCGACTGCATCCGTCACATCAACGCCCGCCACAAGATCGAAATGCCGATCGCCGAAATGGTTTACAACGTGCTCTACCAAGGGGCTTCGGCGCGCAAGTGCATGAAAGAACTGACATCCAAATTAATTTGACAATAACATGGAAACTCTGAAATTAGACATCTCCAAAACGGGCGTTACGGTTTCGGCCGCAATGCAGGCCAAGGCGCAGGCGGCCAACGCCCTGCTCGAATCGGGCAAGGGCGCCGGCAGCGACTTCCTCGGCTGGGTGCACCTGCCCTCGTCGATCACGCCCGACCGGATCGAAGCCATCGAGAAGCAGGCCGCGAAGCTCCGCGAGAAGGCCGAAGTGATCATCTGCATCGGCATCGGCGGCTCGTATCTGGGCGCCAAGGCCGTGCTCGAAGCCATGAGCGATTCGTTCAAGTTCCTGCACAAGAAGCGAACGGAACCCGTCGTGGTGTTCGCAGGCCAGAACATCTCGGAGGATTACACCCACGAACTGCTCGAAGCCGTGAAGGAGTACTCGATCGCCACGATCGTCATCTCCAAGTCGGGAACCACGACCGAACCGGCCATCGCCTTCCGCCTGATCAAAGCCGAGATCGAAAAGCGTTACGGCAAGCAGGAAGCCGCCGAGCGCATCGTGGCCATCACCGACAAGGCGCGCGGCGCGCTGAAGACGCTCGCCGACAACGAGGGCTACCCGACGTTCGTCATTCCCGACGACGTGGGCGGACGCTTCTCGGTGCTGACTCCCGTGGGCCTGCTGCCGCTGGCGGCCGCCGGCGTGGACATCGCCGCACTGGTGCGCGGCGCGCAGGAGATGGAGCGCGCGACGGCCGACGGCACGCCGTTCGAAAAGAACCCGGCGGCAGTTTACGCAGCCGTGCGCAACGAGCTGTACGAAGGCGGCAAGAAGATCGAGATTCTCGGCTCCTACGAGCCGAAGCTCCAATACATCAACGAGTGGTGGAAACAGCTCTACGGCGAGAGCGAAGGCAAGGACGGCAAGGGCATCTTCCCGG
>ERZ772863.1837-NODE-1837-length-16600-cov-2.812753_pt1 | contig 16600 bp, 6 predicted proteins | sample MGYA00512134_ERZ772863 | MGnify/ENA primary metagenome ERZ772863 (study PRJEB29015, sample SAMEA2737659) | human gut metagenome | biome: human gut; feature: human-associated habitat; material: faeces | place: China | collected 2012 ...
GGCGGAACAGCCCGATTTCATTGTAATAGTGCAGCGTGCGTTTGTTGACTCCGGTCAGTTTTGCAAATTCCCCGGAAGAATATAAATAATTTTTTCGATTCATAAAAAACTCCTTGACTGTACAGTTACTGTACATTATATGATACATGATGAAAAGAAGAAAATCAATGATAAAGCGCAGAAAGGAGATCGGGATGGAGTTTATATGTGCCGAGGAGAAACAGTGGAAAGAGATATGGAAGCATTTCCGAAGCGGGAGAGAAAACCATATTTTGCACTGCGGCATTCCGTAAAAACGAAAAAAGCGGTTGTTATGGCAGCAACCGAAGGTGAACAGGTGTTGGGATTTATCGTCCTTATTCCATATAAAGATATGGTAATGGCAGATTATCTGGCAGTGTCATCTAAAGTTCGCAGCAGAGGAACCGGAAGTTATATTATGCAGAATGTATGCAGGCAGTACAAAGATAAAAAAATTGTTCTTCTGATCGAGCGCCTTGATGATAAGGCAGAGAACAAAGAACAGAGGATTGCCCGCAGAAAATTTTATTTGAAAAACGGATTTACGTCGTCTGATATTTTTATAACGGGAGCAAGCGGGGAAATGGAGATTATGAATTTCGGAGAAAAGGTTTCGGAAGAAGCGTATATAGATCTGCAGAAATATGCGCTTGGAACGGTGATGTTCAGATTGTCCAAGATCAAAGTGGCAGAGAAAACGCCGCATAAGAAAAGAGAGGAGGCTGACCAGGGATGAAAACAATATTTTCAAAAGTAAAGTTAAGGCCGGGTCAGATCGTTCAGTTGTTTTTGCTTGTATTGCTGTCGGCAGTAGGGCAGATGCTTTTACCGTCGTTTTTGGCACAGATGATCAGCCATGGCGTGGCGGAAGGAGAAAACCGTATTGTCTGGATGTATGCCGTGATCATGGCGGGAGTAACATTGTTTTCCTGCGTGATCAGTTTTCTCTCTGTTAAGATTGCATCTTATATTTCTACAGATTTTGCGGCACAGCTTAGAACTCAGGTCTTTTCTAAAGTGCAGGAGTTCTCGGCGGCAGAGATGGACCGGTTCGGAACAGCGAGTCTTGTCACAAGAAGCACTTCGGATATTACGAATGTACAGAACTTTTTGACATTGCTGCTTAGAGTCGGATTGCTTGCGCCTATGATGGCTGCGGCAGGACTAGTGTTTTCCGCGGCTACGGGAGGAGAAGTCAGTTCGGTTCTTCTTGTCGCGATACCGGTTCTTCTGACTGTATTGACGATCATCATGGTACTGGCATCGAAGTATTCGATCCGTCTGAGAAAAAAGCTCGATCAGATCAACAGATTGTTTTTGGAATCGTTGGAAGGAGTACGCGTGATCCGCGCGTTTAATAAGCAGAAGACAGAAAATGCACGTTTTGAAGAGGCAAATGAAGATTATGCGATGACGGCAATGGCAGCAGGGCGGATCACAAGCCTTCTGATGCCCGCTATCAGTGTGATCTTCGGAGTGACGACGGCGGCTGTATTGGGCATGGGCGCATATTATGTAAGTACAGGCGCTATGGAAGTAGGTTCTTTAGTGGCAAACAGCCAGTATATCAGTATGGTACTTACATCTGTGATGATGCTGTCTCTTGTCATTATGATGTTTCCTACAAGTTATGCATGTGCGAAACGAATCGCGGAAGTTTTGCAGACAGACAGCTCGATACGGGGTGGAAAGTTTCAGATGGAAAATCGTCCGGTGCGCGGAACGGTTGAGTTTCGTCATGTGACATTCGCTTATCCGGGAGCGGATGAGCCGATCCTGAAAGATATTAGTTTTGAATCCCGTTCGGGAGAAGTTACGGCGATCATCGGAGGAACGGGACGGGGAAAATCAAGTATATTAAAACTGATCCCCAGACTTTATGATCCGATGTTCGGAGAAGTGCTGATCGACGGAGTGAACGCGAAAGAATACCGCACGGAAGATCTTCGTTCTTTGATCGGATACGTACCGCAGAAAAACGTTCTTTTCTCGGGAGATATTGCAGATAATCTTAATTTCGGAAATGAAAACGGAACGGAAGAAGACTGGAAACAGGCGGCAAAGACTGCCTGTGCGGATGAGTTTATCTGTAAGAAGAAAGAAGGATATCACGATTCGGTCGCCCAGGGCGGCACGAACTTATCCGGCGGGCAGCGTCAGCGTATGGCGATAGCGAGAGCGATGATGAAAAAACCGGAAATTTATGTGTTTGACGATAGTTTTTCTGCTTTAGATATGAAGACTGACCGTCAGCTCCGTCAGAATCTGAAGGAAAGCATCGAAGATGCAACGGTCATCATGGTAGCGCAAAGGATCAGCACAGTTCTTGACGCAGACCGGATATTAGTAGTTGACGACGGGCAGATCGTAGGAAACGGAACGCACAGGGAATTGTTGGATACTTGTCCGCTTTATCGGGAAATTGCAGAGATTCAGTTAGGAAAGGAGGCGCTTTGATATGAAAAATACGACAATATTTAAGAGGCTGCTGGGCTATTTAAAAGCGTACAGACTTCGGTTATTTTTTGTACTGCTTTCAGCAGTTATCAGCACTGCCTTTATGGTTCTTGCTCCGTTTCTTGTAGGAAAGGTGACGACGACGTTGTTTGCAAGTATTGCCGATAAAGTTTTTTACTGGGAAACGATCATCTGGCTTTTGGCGGCGTTGGCAGCGTTATATTTTGTATCACAGTTGTTTTCCTTTTTGCAGGGATTCGGTATGGCAAAGATCACTGCAAATGTGATGCAGACGATCCGCAGGGAAATCGATGAGAAAATGCATCGGCTGAAACTGAATTATTATGACGTTCATACACACGGAGATATTCTCAGTGTAATTACAAACGATGTAGATACGATCAACAATACGATCAGTCAGAACTTAACTTCGATCGTAACACAGGTTACGACTGCCATCGGCGTACTTATTATGATGCTGATGATCAGCCCGAAGCTGTCTTTGATCCCGATTGTTATGGTGCCTCTTTCTCTATTGAGCGCCGCAGGAGTGATGAAAGCGAGCGAAAAGTATTATGGAGAACAGCAGGAGCTTCTCGGTAAGCTGAACGGATATGTAGAAGAGATGTATAACGGACAGTCCGTTGTGCAGACGTTTAATTATCAGGAACGTGCGAAAAAGAAATTTTCTCAGTTGAATGACGCGCTTAAAAACAGTTCAAGAAAAGCGGAGACAACAGCAGGGGCGATCAGTCCGATTACAACTCTTGTGAATGATCTTGGGTATGTTCTTTGCGCCGCTTTAGGATGTCTCTGGGTGATCGCCGGAAAGATCGCAGTCGGAAACGTACAGGCTATGTTGGAGTATACATGGCGTTTTGCAGAGCCGTTTTCCGCAATCGCCGGAATGGTAGGAAGTTTCGGAGCGGCAGCGGCAGCAGGAAACCGTATTTTCGGACTGCTTGACGCAGAAGAGGAAATTCCGGATTCAGACCAGTGCATCGTACCTGATGACCGCAGCGGTCGCGTTACATTTGAAAATGTGACGTTCGGATATACGCCGGATCATCTTTTGATGAACGGGATCGATTTGACGGTAGAACCGGGGCAGAAAGTTGCGGTAGTAGGACCTACCGGAGCGGGAAAAACAACGCTGATCAATCTTTTGATGCGCTTTTATGAGGTAAATAACGGATCGATCAAAGTGGACGGAACTAAGATCACGGATATGCCAAGGGAAGAACTGCGCGACAGATTCGGTATGGTTCTTCAGGATACATGGCTGTTTGAAGGAACGATCGGAGAGAATATCGGATATGCCGAGGATAATATGAAGAAAGAGAAAATAGTAGAAGCCGCGAAATCGGCATGCGCCCACAGTTTCATCAAAACACTCCCGGGCGGATACGATATGACGCTTAGTAAAGGAGCGGAGAACATTTCGCAGGGAGAACGCCAGCTTCTGACGATCGCAAGAGCGATCGCTTCCGATCCTGAGATCATGATCTTAGACGAGGCGACAAGTAACGTAGATACCCATACGGAAGTTCTTATTCAAAAAGCGATGGCAGAACTGATGAAAGGACGCACAAGTTTTGTGATCGCCCACAGACTTTCTACGATCCGTGACGCAGATATGATCCTTTATATGGAAGACGGAGATATCAAAGAAGTCGGAAATCATGAAGAACTGATGAAAAAGAACGGGAAATATGCGGCTCTTTATATGAGTCAGTTTGCGTAACCGGATTATAGAAATTTTACAGCGGGGCAAAGGAACTGAAATAGAGGGGAAAGATGCACTATTCGTAAAATACTGGAAATTCGTTGTTTTTTGTAAAAAACGCTTGCAGAAAGTAAAAAAAGAAAGTATATTATCAAATGGGAAAAATAGTGTAACAGAATAACAACCGGAGTCTTGCGTGATCTATTCCACAACTCTCCGGTTATATTTATGTAAAGGTATATTTTGTAAGGAGGGAAAGCATGAAGATGCAGAAGAACAAGAAACTTGTGCAAGCTGCTGCGGTAGGACTTTCAGTCTGTGTGCTAGCAGGAGGCGGTCTGTTCGTATGGAATATGTACGGCAAAAATGCAGAAGAAAATGAAAAGCAGATCGTATCAGATGAAGTTGCGGAAATTGAAAGCTTGAATTCACGCGACAATGTTGTAGATTTGGAGGAGCTTTTCGAGGGAGAAAAGGCGTCGGGAAAAGAAGATGAGACGAGCGAGAAAACAGAGAAGAAAGAAGATTCTTCGACGAAGTCAGGCTCTTCTCAAAAGTCGGATTCTTCTAAGCAATCAGGCGGGGCAAAAAAACCGGAGTCATCAAAAGATACAGATACATCAAAGAAGCCGGATAAGAAACCATCCAAACCGGACGAGAAGCCATCAAAACCGGATGAACAACCGTCAGAACCGGATGAGAAGCCGTCTGTGCCGGATGAGAAGCCGTCCGTACCGGATGAGAAACCGTCCGTACCGGATGAGAAACCGTCCGTACCGGATGAACAACCGTCAACCCCGCAGAAACCGGCATTGCCGCAGGTGAATGAACCGGGGTGGACCACAGGTATATATTAAGGAAGGAATATGAGAGGGATGAATCAAAAGAGAAAGAGATTAGGGTTATGGATACTTTTTCTGGCGGCGCTGCTTTTGACGCAGTTCACCGTTCCGGTTAAGGCATCCGAGCCGCAGATACAAGATGTAAACATACAGATGGTTGGAGGGCAGATTCGTACGATCGATCCGATGGGGCTGCGAATGGTTGCCTGCATCAAGAAATCATATATTCAAGAGTTGGAAAAAAGCGGAGCGACGGTAAGTTATGGAATCGTACTGCTTCCGAAAAAGTATTTGACAGAAGGTCAGGCATTGACGCTTGACGGCAAGTACCTTTATAACGGCTCGGTCTATAAGCCGGCAAAAGTACCGGCAGTAAAGAAATTTTCAGAAGACAATGAGAGGATTTACTTTACAGCCGTTTTGGCAAATCTGCCGAAAGAAAGATATAAAAATGATTACGCGGCGAGAGCTTATGCAGAAATCACGAGAACTGTGACAGAAGACGACGGAAAGAAAAAAACAACGACAGAAGTTGTATACAGTGAGAGTGAAATCGACCGTCAGGTATATCGGATTGCAGAAGAGGCTGTAAACGGAACTACAGAGACGGAAGAGACAAAACAGTGGCTTCAAGATAACATTCTCGCTCCGGTAGATACGCCGGAAGAACTGCCGGAAGAAGAAAAAAAGATCTCGTTTCGTCTTGGAAAAGTGTCCGGTGTGACACTGTACCATAAGACAACGTCAGAAGCCGGAGTGGAAACTGTAGAAGAAGTATCACAGTTTAATCTTACAGAATTTAAAAAAGAAGATTATCTTGTGAAAGTTGAGATGGAAGATCAGCCTGAGATATTTGCGGGAATTACGGAAGTGATCGCACCGCAGACAGAAACAGGAAAAGTAAGTTTTAAACTTGACAGAAAAGATTATACTACTTCTCAGGCAGGACAAACGATCGAAGGCGCGGTTGTAGAGTTTGGTACGAAGTCTAACGATAAAGTATCTACAAAATATATTACGATGCAGTCGCTGATCGATCAAATGAAGGCAAATCCAGGCGGAACTTATACTCTGGAGCATGATATAGACGCAAGTATGGTTCAGGGAGATGATTACCTTGTTCCGACATTTAGCGGTACGTTTAACGGAAATGGATATAAGATCAAAGGTCTGACAACAACTCTGTTCGGAACGGTTTCTGGAGGTAAGGTACAAAATGTTAAACTTGAAAATGTTTCCATTACAAAAGTAAACAGTTATAAAGATGCAGGTGGTGGAACAATAGCGAATAAAGCTCAGAAAGATGCTGTGATCGAGAACGTACATGTAAGTGGAAGTTTGAAAAGTACAAACAGCCGAGAACTTCTCGGAGGTCTTGTAGGGCGTATGGATTATGCGAAAGTAAGTAAATGCTCTGCTAATCTGGAGATTACAGGATCTTTCAATACGACGGGCGGACTAATCGGTCAAATGTCCAATCAAAATGAAGGTCCTAATATTGTAGAAAATTCATATGCTGTTGGATCAATTCGAGGAAATAGAACGAATGGGGCGCTTGGCGGACTGATCGGATGGCATAACTGTAAAACAAACTTTTCAGTAACAAATTGTTATGCCGCTATCAATATGGAACTGACTGGAACCAACAGACAGCCAGGAGGATTCATCGGATATATAGGAGAGGCTGATGTGACAGGTGTACTAAAGAGCAATGTTTCATACAGTACCGGAAATGCAGGATATAAGTTTGATGGATCAACTGAAACTATCAAATATACTACGGCACAGATTGAAAATCTTTATAGTTTAAGAGAAAGCAGACTGAAAAGAGAGAGTAGTCGTACCGGAAATACGAATCTGACTCAGATCACAGATGTTACAGTGGATAAACTTTCACAAAAAGAGTTTTACACGAACATGGGCTGGAGTGAAGACGTTTGGGATTTTGCTCCTCTGAAAGAAGGAAAAACTCCAATCCTTAGAAACAATGACTCAAATATGACGACAATGCTCCAGACAAAGGAAATCGCATCGGCAGCCGACCTGAAGAATATTAAAAATGATTTGTCAGGTGTGTATGTTCTGACTACAGATATCGATATATCGGAATCAGCGTCGGGAACAGCGGTTATCCCGGGAATATTTAAAGGAACATTAAAAGGAAACGGCCATCAGATCATCGGTCAGAAGATTCCGTTGTTCGATACGTTAGATGGAGCGACGATTGAAAACGTGAAGCTTGTACAAGGCGAGATCAATCAGAAGGGAACAGATAAAGTTGCGGCTCTGGCAAAAACTTCACAGGCAGACACTCTTATCAAAGACGTATATGTCAGAGATATGAGCGTTACGGGACAAAGTAATGTAGCAGGTCTTGTTGCAAGTATGAATAAGACAACTGTAGAAGAATGTTCTGTCAACGCCACAGTAAACGGAAAACGTGCAGGTGGATTTGCGGCAGAGATTTTAGGAGATTCAGTCGTTAAAAACAGTTATGCAAGAAGAACGGCGGATAAAGAGACATTCGCAGCAACTGAAGGCGACCTGCAGGGCGGATTTGCGGCTGTCATTAAAAAGTCAGAGCTGATCAATAACTTCAGTGAGCTTACATTAAGTCAAAAGGCAGAGGAAAAACCGGAAGAGACACCGAAAAAATCATCTGAAAAAGCGGCGAAAACGGCATGTATGGTCGGTAATTTCGTTGCAGAAAGCGGAGTAGGATCAGAAGCGGTTACAAAAGCAGAGCACAATATTTCCTTTGGTCCGAAGGAATATTCTTTTGCAGGAAACAGTACGGCGGAAAATGTTTTAACGAACTATACAGAGAACTACGAGTATACAGGAAGCGTTTCAAATGATGAGGGAACTCAAACTCCTGAACATACAGGAAAAATCGATAAAGCGACAGCAGCGCAGATTACAAATAAAACCTTCTATATAGATACACTTAAATGGGATGAGAAGATCTGGTATCTGGATGATGTGGCAGGTGGAAAAAGACCTCGTTTAAAGGCAGAAGGTGATGTTTACGGAGCTGAGGAAGAAGATACTTCAAAAGGAGAGGGCTCGGAAGGAGATTCAAACAACGCGTCTTCGCAAGAAGTAGTTTACATACAGGCGCCGGTACAGGACGAAGAAACGGAAGAGCCGCAGATGGCAGGAGAGACTCCGGCAGAAGTGATCAGTTTTATCGCGCAGAAAAATGCAGAAGAGATTGCGGCTATGGACAGTCTGGAATCTGTAAAGGATTATCAGGCAGATCGAAAACTGATTTATGAAAACTTGCGGTTGTTTATGCCGTTCTATACATATGAACAGATCGTCAAAGACGGAAATAAGGTTGATCCGTCGCATGTATTAAATAAAAAGACGGTGCTTGCGGTCTATCCGATGGATGACCGTGGCAACAGAATTGTGGCATTATCCGATAAGACAGTTCAGGATATAAAAAAGATCCGTATTCAGTTTACAGATGAAACAACACCGTTGATCTATAATATTACATATATTGATACAAGGGAAAATATTGCTTCGTACAAAGTAGCGCAGATCCCTGTTCACTTTAACTTTAGAAACTATGTTGTCAGTACGACAACAACGCAGTTTAATAAACTATTGACTGCGGCAAAGGGATATGATTTTGACGGAGATATTGAAACGAGAGTTTCTCAAAAAGACAGCGCTTCTGTATTGTCGGTATACCGGAAAAATTATAACAATGTTGTCAAATCAGAGATGGAGCAGGTGCTTATTTCCATGGCGGCATCAAATCCGCAGTATCCGGTAAATACTACAAATAAAGCAGCAGAACTGATGGTAGAGGAAAATCTTATCGCAAATGGATATCTGAAGGACTTCCTCTATGCGTATAACTATATAGACCGTTGGTACGATTTTCAGATCGGCGGTATTAATATAAGAGACGTTGTGCTTTTTGACAACTCGATCTTAAAATCGGGCAAATCTCCGCGCAATCTTGTGGCAGAGATCGTACAGCTTAGCAGCAGCGGGGGACGTCAGGGAAATAGTACGCCGTCCTTCTACATCAACCGGATCTCACAGTATACGGGAATTTCAAACGTCGCTTCTTTCGTAGAATATTTTATGACTGCATACGCAGGATACACGGATGTAAACGACTGGATCATTGATAATTTCCAGGGCGGATTCATCGTAGAAGCAAGAGCGAATAATCCGAAGATCGATTCCAGATTATGGAGAATACTGAAAAACAATACGGTACAGAGAAACAACGAGCTGATCCTTCCGGTATTGTCTTATAAGACATCGAAGAACTTGTATCTGGCATCGTTCCCGACATCTCTTGTATATGGAAACTTGCAGATTTACAACGGATATCAGAATACAGATGAGTGGAGACAGCAGAAGAAGCAGCAGGTGATCAATCAGATCAATGATTTCAAGACAAGCTATGATAACTTCGTGGACGTTGCAGAAAACGGAGCACAGTCAATTAATAAAAGTAAATTCCTGATCGTCGATTCCTCTGCAAATAAAGATCACAGTCAGGATGTATTTCAGGAATTTTACAAACCGCTGCAGACGATGTGGAAGAGCAACAACGGAGCGGTAGCCGTAATATTCGGAAATCCGAATTATGATTACATTTATTATAACAGCTCTAACTTTATCGGAGATCTGACCGTCTTAAACCATGAGATGGGTCATGTGACAGATATGTGGATCTGGATGGAGAATAAAGGAAAACGTCCGGGACGTAACGGAGAGGACTATTCTAACGGATATGCGAACCAGGCAAACGTCGATTACAACATGAACTTTATGAAGACGTATGCAAGAGACGGCTCGATGGTGACAAACCTGACTCCGGACAGAATCAATACACAGGAAGAATTTAAAAGCTATTACAAAGAAGTGTTCGAGACGATCTATACGTTGGATTATCTTCAGGGCAAAGCGTACCTGGAGTTGACGCCCGCACAGCAGTCGGCGATCACATCGCAGCACAGATATGGAACGACGAACAATTACCAGAGTCGGAATCAGTCAAACAGTACATGGAGAACGATCGGCGCCGCCGAGCTTGAGAATATGAATCTTAAGACGTTGGACGATCTTTGGGATAATCAGCTGACGATCAGACCGGGACATCGGTTCGATCTTAGAAGTATGAACGATGTCGGCGTGAATAATCTCGGGGCATATCAGATCGACAGAGTGTGCTATGCAAGCTGGTACGTGCCTTACGTTGACGGAGGAACGCCGAATGCCCAGACATTTAGAAGAAACGGATACGAACTCGGCGGACTGTACGGATACAGCGACGGTCTTGTAGAGTATTTAAGTAACCGTACACAGACAGGAGATCTTGCATATTTCAAAAAGAAAATGCAGGATGAGAATTTCTCCTTTGAAACATACAGAAAGAATAAAAATAAAGAGATCGAAGAAAAGATCAAAAAGCAGAAAGAACAGGGCAACGCATATTTTGACGAGGAAGCGCTGATCGAATATTTGAAACAAAATATGATCAATTACGGAAATGGTATTAACTCCGGCGTTTCAACCGGAAACAATACGCTCAACAATATTAAAGAATCAAGAGAAAACGTATTCCGTTATCTGCAAAGAATTACGGATGAGTTCAGAAGTCCGGTTTACGCAGATACGGCAGAGTCAAGACATGCGGTAACGATTTCCACAGGGCAGGAGCTGATCGAGAAGATAAACGAGAACCCGAACGGATTCTATGTTCTTGAAAAGGACATTTCTATGGCGGACATTAATCTGACAGGAGAAGTTTATATTGACAAGACGTTTATCGGAAAACTGCAGGGGAACGGTCATAAGATTACAGACGCGCAAGGACCGCTCTTTGCAAAGATCGCCAACTCTTACGTTTCCGATCTTACGATCGTAAATAAAGAAGGCGAGACAAAGGACTGGTTCGGAAAGACAAAACAGTATACGATCATTGTCAATGAGCAGAAAAAAGAAACCGTTCAGGAAATTAAGACTTTAGAAGAATTAAAAACAGTCGGACAGAACAAATATACAAAATATGTGCTGAAAAACGATATTGACGCGTCATCCGTAACGACAGAGACGGCGGTTGTCAAAGGCATCTTCAAAGGAGAGTTCGACGGAGGCGGATTCACGATCAAAGGACTGAAAAAACCATTGTTTGAAAAAGTTCAGGAAGGAACAGTCCGCAACTTGAAGATCGAAAATGCAGAGATCAACAGTACAGAAGAAAGCAGCAAAAACGCAGTTATCACAAAAGAATCAAACCACGCTGTCTTTGAAAGCCTGAACCTGGCGGATATCAAAGTCAGCGGAGTGAGCTACAATGCGGTAGTGACAGGATATGATTATACAAGCTCTGTTTTCTCGAAAATACAGATCCGCAATGCGCAGATTACAGGTACGAAAAATTATAACGCCGTTTTGGCAGGCCGCGCATCCGGGTCGCAGATTCAGGATGTCTCTGTAATCGGAAGCAGTGTTGCACTTAGCGGAACAGACTGCGGCGGATTCATCGGAGAAGGCAAAAACGTGACGATCAGTCGCGTGTACAGCGATGCGGATATGACCGTTAATACATACACAGACGATAAGAACCGTACGCAGAGCGCCGGATTCATCGGCAATCTTACAGGCAAGAGCAGCGTAGAATATGTATTTGCGGCAGGAAAAGTAGACAATAAAACAAGCGAACAGCTTTATAACTTCATCGGTACGCCGGACGCGCTGAAAACGATGGTGAAAAACAGTTTTGTTATCCAAAACGCAGGCGGAGTATCGAATATCACAGACGGCGTAGGACAGGAGATCTTGCGTGAAGTAACGTCTCAAGAGGCGGCAACGTCAGATTTCTACAAAACATCAATGACTCTGAACGAAGAGACATGGAACTTGAGTTTAGTTCCGATGAAAGGTTATCCGGAACTGAAAGGAATGGAGAAGCGAGAGGTCATCTCCGTAAAAACGGCGGAGGACTTCATGAAGATGAAAGACTTCCCGACTCAGGAATACCGTCTGAAAGCAGACATCGATCTGTCAGGAACAGAACAGACAGGAAGCGTGATACCGGAATTTTCCGGTGTGCTCGACGGAGAGAATCATAAGATCACCGGTCTGAAAGCGCCGCTGTTCGGTCAGTTAAGCGGTACGGTGTCGAATGTAGCCATTGATGCAGGTGCGATTGAAATCGGAAACAGCGTAGATACGACTGTCGGTATATTTGCGAATACGATGACAAACGCAACTGTTGAAAAAGTCATGATCGCAAACGGAAGCATCAGCAGTACAGCAGGAAAAGCGGCGGGATTCGCAGGAACTGTGACAGACTCAACTGTGAAAAATATTTTCATTCAAGGAAGAGTAAATGCAGTTTCGACAGCGTCCGGTTTCGCAGAAACGTCCCACCATTCGGTTATGGAAAATATCTATGCAAACATAGACGTAAACGGGGCAGACGGCGCAGGATTCCTTGTGAACAGTACAGGTGAAAATAGTTACAAAAATATCTGTTCAATAGGAAACGTCGCAGAAAACATGTATAAACTGGCAAAAACAGACATCACGTTTACAAATGCTTATGAGTTGTCGGCAGCAGACGGAATCAGCTCTGCGGCAGAAGCAAACGGCGTGAAAACGATCGGAAAAGAAGTGTGGACGAAAGCGTTCTATACAGAAACACTTAAGCTAGATATATCCGTATGGGATGTAGAGAATGCAGAGACGAACGGATATCCGTTGTTGAAAGAGTTCAATGTGAACTTATCTCCGATGACTGTGGAAATTCAAAAACCGCAGGATATCCGGAAGCTGAACAAACTGCCGGAAGGAAGATTTACGATCACGGCAGATCTGGATTTCACAGAGTACGGCGCGGCAGAAATTACAGAAAACATTGCGGAAAACAGCATAGAAAACAACGCAGATATAAACGCGGCTGACAGCGTGGAAAACAGCGCGGAAAATCATGCGGAAGAAACAGCGCAGGCAGGAACGTGCCTTGTGACAGAGACGTTTACAGGAAGTATAAACGGAGGCGGCCACAAAGTAAGCGGCATGAAGAGCGCGATGTTCAAACAGCTTTCAGGAAAAGTAGAAAACCTTGAATTTAGAAATATTCTTGTGGATAATGAAACAGCAGGAGCAAATGTGCTTGCGGAAACGACGCACAATGCAAATGTGAAAAACGTACATTTCAACGGAATTACACTGCGAGGCGCAGGGTACACAGGTATGATTGGAAAAGATACAGGATCGACATTTAGTCAGATCAGTGTACAGAACGCAGACGTGACGACAAGAGCCGATTATGCAGGTGTGTTCGCGGCAAATGCGGCAGGAACTCAAATTTTCGATGTGCTGATCACAGATACAGAAGTGGCAACGTCGAACGCTTATGTGGGAGGATTCATAGGAAACGCTGAGAGAATCACCGCACAGAAAGTATTCGCAGATGCAGAGCTGGATATTCCGTATACTGTTTCCCCGCAAAATACGGCGGCGTTTATCGGTCAGGCATCGGAAGACAGCAAGATTCAATATAGTACGGCGGCAGGCGGCGTCTATCCGGAAGATCCGTCGTCAACAAGATATAAGCTGACGCATATGGATAACAGCTCTAATCTGAATGAACTAAAGGCATTTACAAATTGCTTTATTAACACAGATACGCCGGGATACGACAGCATAGCAAACGATCCGAAAGGTGTGACGCACGAAGCGCTTTGCGGTACAGAGTTCTATACAAATGAGATGCGCTTGTCTCAGGACGTATGGGATCTGTCGGATGTGGCAGGAACAGGAACGCCAAGCTTGAAGACGATGCCGGAAGAAGACGTGAGAGCGCCGGAGACAGCGCCGACGCCGGAAGAAGAAATACCTATGCAGGAAACAGCTCCGGAAGGATATACAGAGATCCGAACGGCAGAAGAACTGCTCGCGATCCGAGACAGTTCGGATAAATATATTTTAATGAGCTCGATTTCACTTTACGATGCAGAGCCGCAGGACGGCTCATTTCTCGGCGACTTCAAAGGAGAACTGAACGGAAACGGACTGACGATCCGAGAAGTTTACGGAGCGCCGTTGTTTAACACATTGTCAGGAAAAGTTGAAAATCTGAAACTGACAGACGTTAAAGTAGAAGCTTGGAGTCAGAACCAAGGAGCAAATGCATTTGCGAAAACATTAAGCGGCGCGACAGTTTCAAAAGTAGCGCTCAAAAACATCCTCGTCGCAGGAGGTAATAATACAGGAGCGCTTGCAGGAACAGCACAGAATTCAACCGTAAGCGAAGTGTGGGCGGAAGGATTAAATGTCAATCCGTATGGACCGATACATGGACAGAATGATGCGATGGTTGGCGGCTTGATTGCCAAATTGAAAGGTGGATGCCATATCAGCGACAGCTATGTCGGCGGCGAGATAACTGTAAATGGAAATACACAAGGCGGTGTATTCGGATATAACAGTGAATTTGAAGATGGAGCTACGAATAATACGGTAAAACAGGTCGTTTCTAACATGAAGACAAAAGCTATTTCCGGTCAGACAGACGGAGCAGGATTCATAGGAATGGTCGGCTACAATGATGTAGGAAAGTGGATGGAAAACAGCATTGCAATCGGTGAAGCCAGCGTTAACAGAGAGCATGGAAGTATCGGTGAAGCATATCGCTTTACATCTACAACCGGATATTCAATGAGAGAAGGATTAGAAAATTGTTATGAAGCGAAAGTAGGAGGAAAGAGTAATATCTCACCTGGCGATCTTGACGAGACAAGTCGATATAAAGAAAAATCGTTCTATCAAGATACTTTGAAATTCGACAGCTCAAAATGGAGCTTTACATCTGTTGAGCAGAAAGGACATCCGACATTAAGCTGGATAGCAGGTGCAGAACCGCTTCCGCCATTGCCGGAAGGTTCGGCAGTAACGACACATAAACAGTTGAAGACAGAAGTGCCGCAAGGATATACGGCAATCCGTACTCCGGCAGACTTTATGAAGATCGCAGAGAATCCGAGCGGAAAATACATTTTGATGAATAATATTTCACTGGAGCAGGTAAAACTCGCAGAAGGTCAGACGTCCTATATTATGAAGCGCTTTGAAGGAGAACTGGATGGCAATAATCAGGTGATCCACGGGTTAAGAGCATCGCTGTTTGATTCCATCAGCGGAACGTCAAGCAAAAAAGCAGTCGTGAAAAATCTGCGTGTGCAGAATGTATTTGTGAATGCAGGATATAAAGATCAGTGGGGAAATATAGTTAGAGCCGAAGCAAACGGACTTGCGCGTGAAGTTAGTAACGGAAGGTTGGAAACGATATATATGAACTGCGTGAATCTCAATGGTGGATCAAATACTGCGGCTTTAGCCGGAATGGCAGATAAGACATATATCGGAAAAGTATGGCTGGAAGAAGTTGACATCAACAGTGGGGTAAGTGCGGAAGAACTTGGAAAATTCTATTATGTAGGAGGTGTGATCGGAAGATTAACGGATTCAACTTCAAAGTTTGAGGATTCCTATGCAGAAGGAAAAATCATTATGGATAGTGGTCAACAGGGCGGAGTTATCGGAGAATTACAGTCAGCAACTGTGAGAAATGTAATTAGCAATATGGAAGCGAGTGGAAATCCTCTGCAGCCGTGGATGAAAAAAGGTGGATTTTTAGGAGACGTTGCTCTTTATGGGCAGAACAACAATAAATGGAAACTTGATAGATGTATTTCTATTGGAAATGCGGGAAATAATTACAAGTTTTTAGGGAAAGACATCTCAGCCGATACTACGACAAATTTAAATACATGTTATGAATTTTTGGGTGCAACAGGTGTTACGAGTGTTACAGATGCTACGATTGAAAAAGGCATTTTGTTGGCTACTGATAATATTAAAGATATTACATTGTATCAGGATACACTTTCCTTCAATGATGATACGGACGGCGCCGACTCAACTGCATGGGATTTCAGTTCTGTTGCGGAAAAAGGCTATCCGACGTTAACATGGCTCTTGACATATGACGGCGCAGCGGCTACTATGGTAGAGCAGACACCTGTACAAGACCAGGAGCAGGAAGCAGCGCAGGATGAAAATCTTGCTGAACCGGAAGTAAACTTACCGGATCAGGATGAATACTTAAAAGAAGATTAAAAGAAATATAGAAAATTAAGATAAGGAGATATGAAAGTGAAAGAGAAATACGAAGCTCCGATGATGGAGATGATCGAATTCAACAGAGAAGAAGTAGTTACTATGTCAGGTCAAGGACATGAGATTCCGAATGAGAATTTCGTAGATAGTAATGATACAGGCTGGGCTGATTAATTGAGTCTGATATGAAACATTAAGAGATCCCCGGCAGGCGTTGTCAGCAGGCGCGCCTGCCGGGGGCTTTTCTGCCTTTTACTGTCTTTTGTCAGGGAAAAGCGTTTGAGAAAATAGTTGACAAAAGCAGTAACTTTGATACAATCTGACTATGGGAATGAAGTTCTCCCTTAGTGATGAAACTAAAACCGCTGATTTGGATGATGACTTCTGCATT
>ERZ772863.1863-NODE-1863-length-16365-cov-32.046291_pt1 | contig 16365 bp, 19 predicted proteins | sample MGYA00512134_ERZ772863 | MGnify/ENA primary metagenome ERZ772863 (study PRJEB29015, sample SAMEA2737659) | human gut metagenome | biome: human gut; feature: human-associated habitat; material: faeces | place: China | collected 2012 ...
CTTTAGTAATCGCGCAGTAACGCTCGGTTGTCTGCCAGTGACCGCCGGAGGCGGTTGCCCTCCGGGTGACGGACAATGGGTGTAGGGTTTATGTGTGTAGGATTAGTGATATAAATTTTCTAGAAATTTTTCTAGAAAAAGTATTGACATATTTCTAGAAAAGTGGTATTGTAATATCAGAAACAAGAAAACCAATAATACAAAATAGAAAATGGAGGAAACAAAATGAAAGAAATTAAGAGACAAAGTGGCTATGAAGTTGTAGTAACAAAATATGGAAAAGAGATTATCAGATATAAAGTTGAGTCATTATTAACAGCAAATGGATTAGTAAAAACTTTCTGTTCACAAGCTATGAAAGAAAATAGTGAAATTTTCTTTTCCATCTATGAAAATGGAATAGAAATAGTAAATGGAGAACATTTTTCGGAAGATGCTTTTTATTACTACTCAGATCTTAGACCGGAAATATTTGCTACTTACAAGATGTCTTGCAATAGATAACATTAAAAAATGGAGGAACTCACAATGATTAAAATTATTCTTATGAAAAACGAATTATCAAAGGATGAGAAAGATTTTTTTGAAAAGATGAATCCGGGATTCAGTGTAACGGGGGACGTATTATGCTTGTATTCAGATGATGGTAGTGGCGAAAAATATGTAGTGTTTAAAGGTCCGTATACTAAGCAGTATTCTTGCCGCGAGTGCGAAGAATATTATGAACTGGCATATGAGACTGGATATGTTAGATTCGACAAGGAAACTTTTGACCTTATATAATAAATAACACGCTGACCTATCGGCGTTACGGGGAGAAAGGTATCTAACAATGACAGCATCAGAAATGAAAGAAAATTTAGCGAAAAAATGTAAAGATTCTTGGGAAATTTACAAAATCTATAGACGAGTATTCGGCATGAGTAGCGTGCCAGCAGAAAAGATGCAGACTGCATGGTATAATTATGACTCTTTATATAGAGAATTTTTTGGAGAAGAAGTTGAATATTAATTACATTTGCTGTGCTATCGGCGTAACGGGCAGAAAGGAAATTACTATATGAAAGTTTTAGATATAGAAAAACTGTATACCGTACCCGCAAAAAAGGAGGATATACCCTTATATGTAAAAGAAGATAGGGATGGAAACATTCACATTTACGCATATGATCACGCGTCTCTTACGAATGGCTACGTAAAGGTGGGTGCGTTATGTAATCCGTTGCCCTACAAAGGCAATTTCGGAGTAGGTTTTACCGTAAACTTGCATAACAAAAATTCTACACGTTACGCTTTAAAAGCGTACTATGTAGAAGTTTCTCACAGCGTTATCTGTTCTGCTAACGATAATTGTACGTTGTGTCCATTGTATACGATAGAAAATGGAGAGCACTGTTTATATTAAGGAGGTCTCATCATGAGAGTAAAAGATTTTGTAAAAATGTATCGTGGTATGCTTTGCGTAGAAGTCGAAATTTATGCTAGTGTTACCATTTTTAATGAAGAATATTACGTATTAGTAAGGGAATTTACCATGGATTACGCAAAAGTCTACAGTGAAAGAAAAGACAACTTCATGTCTGAGGAAGTTTTAGGTTTCGAAATTGAGTCCGGTAAATTAAAACTTTTTATTAGGGGGTGCGAATAAATGGCACAATCAAAGGATTATAGTATCTACCAGGAACTTGATCTCTCCCTCGACCAGATCAAACGCGAACTTCCACGCGTTGCGCAGGCGGCAAACAGCCGCCTTGCCAAACTGGAAAAAATTCATGCCCGTGACCAGTGGGCATACGGTCGGGTAAAAGAATTTTTTGCGGCGCAGGGTCGTGAGAAAGATAGATTTTTGAAAGGCGTAAAACGATCGGATGCATCTCTCCGGCAGGAGTGGGATATGATGGTTGCGTTTTTGAACGCACCGGAAACAACGTTGGAGGGGTACAGAATAGCTGAATTGCAACGGCGTTTTGACAAGGATGGGAAAATTGTTGGGAACGTTGACGAAAGCAATTACAAGGACTTATATCGTTTTTTGACATCCAACTTATATAAGAAGAGTCTGAGAAGAGAGTTAGACTCAAATCAGATCATCGATGATTTTCTTCTGAAAATGAGTGATAATACTTATGATTACGAAGATATTATGGATGAGTATAAAGAGTATCTGGACGGCTACATCACAGAAGAAGAACTTTTTGCAGAAACTAGACTAAAATTGAAGTAGGTGAAAAAATGTACGAATTAGAAGTGCCTGTTATGATAGACGGGAAAGAGAATGTTTCACGTGAAACAATTTACACGGTCAATGATTTTCCGTTCTCGTCTTTCCAGACTGTACGCGAATGCCGCAAGCGTGGAAGAAAGAAAAATCCTGTCATTTATTACGATGTTGAAATGGCGTTTGACATCGAAACAACCACACTGGAAAAGTTGGACTACGTGCGTTATAATAAGACAGGTGAAAAAGTGGTAAAAGGAACCGCCTTTCTGTATCAATGGCAATTTTGTATCAAAGATACCGTGTGTTTTGGACGCACATGGAACGAGTTTCTTTCATTCTGTGAAAAACTGCATTTGTATTTGCATACTTCTGATTGGAAGCGCGTGGTTGTGTACGTTCATAACTTGTCTTATGAATTTCAGTTTATGAAAGATTTTATTGAATTTTCTGAAATTTTTGCACGAGATGCACATAAGGTAATGAAATGCTTTTCGCATCGTTATGGTATCGAGTTTAGATGCTCTTACTTTCTAAGCAATATGAGTCTTTCGAAATTCTGCGAAAACAGCGAGGGAGTAACACACTATAAACTCGTTGATACATACGACTACAGAAAAATCCGAACCCCATTAACCCCTCTGACAGAAATAGAGCAAGGCTATTGCTACAATGACGTTCGCGGTTTATGTGAGTGCATCCGCGCCGCGCGTAAAGAAGATAATCTTGCAGAAATCCCCCTTACCTCAACAGGCTACGTCCGCCGCGAGTTCCGCCGTGTCATGCAAGCGGATAAAAACTATTATCCCGATACCTTTACCGATCTTGCGCTTACGTTACCGCAGTACCAACTCTGCAAAGACGCGTTCCGCGGCGGCAACACGCACGCCAACCGCATCCACGCGGGACACACGATCACCGCGAAAAAAGGGGAAAACGCAATCGTAATGGGAAGTATGGATATTTCTAGTAGCTACCCCGCGCAGATAGCAATGGGTTACTATCCCATGAGTGCGTTTCGGGCGGTTGAGATTACATCGCAAGAACAGTTTGATAATTTGTGTGCTACGCGCTGTGTTATCATGCGGGTACAATTTAATAATTTGCACATAAAAGAGAATATCCCCGTCCCGTACATCCCATTGTCAAAGTGCCAGAAGCACGGAAAAGATTGTGTGATTGATAATGGACGCGTATTGTCGATTGCTTGCTGTGAAATAGCAATGACGGAAATTGACTTGTCGATCATAAAAAATCAATACGACTATGATTTCTTTACCGTCTCGGAGTGCTACGTAGCCGCGCGCGGAAAATTACCGGAAAGTATGCGTAAAACGATGATGTCATTTTTTATCGCAAAAAGCCAGTTGAAAGGAAATCCCGATAAAGTCTATGAATATATGAAATCTAAGAATAAACTAAACAGCACGTTCGGAATGTGTGTCACCGATCTTTTGCAGGACGAATGGGCAATGGATGCTTTTACGGGAGAATGGCATCGGGAAAAAGCAGATGCGGAAAAAGCACTGAACACGTATTACGATGGAAAGAATAGTTTCTTGCACTATCAATGGGGTATCTACGTTACTGCTCACGCTAGAAAGCAGTTACAAGATATGCTAGATGTGGTTGGCATGGATGTTGTTTACTGCGATACCGACAGCATCAAATTTCTGCATCCGGATGTACACATTCCAGAATTTGAAGCCAAAAACAAAATACTGGAAAAACGTGCGATTGATAATGACATTCCTGCGTTTTGCGATGTAGGTGAAAAACGCTACATTCTAGGCGTATGGGATATGGATGATCTGTATGTTCAGTTTAAAACCCTGGGGGCAAAGAAATATTGCGGAGTAGAATGGGACGAAAAAGCGGCGCAATCTGGCAAAGACCCCGTGCGTTTTACGTCTACGGTCGCTGGCATGAACAAAAAATTAGGCGCGGAAAATATAAAGTGCTGTAATAATTTCCGTCTCTGCCGCCGGATGGAAAATGTCGGACGGACAATCAGTTGCTTTAACAACTCGAAACCCCATTACATCAAAGTAAACGGGGAAGAAATTTTAACGGCTAGTAACATTGGAATCCTTGATACCACTTATACTTTAGGTGTATCGAATGAATACTATGAAGTATTGGTAAACTCTCAAGACGGAGTGTTACCGGAATAGGAGACGATATGAGATATTTTGTGTTTTTTATGTTTTTAGTATTATCAACGATCTGGGCGTTACATGAGGAAGAACTCAACCTTTCCATCCTGCTTTTATTTTTAGATATTTTCTTTATTTTCTTATTTTAACTATTGACTTTTTTGGTAGGCAGTGCTATTATAATACTTGTAAGAACAAATAGCACATAACGAAAGGAGAAAAAAATGGTTAGAACAAAAATCGAAAAATTTATCTATTCTGTCATTGACAGAAACACAAAACAGGTGATCGGCTCTTTTGAGAATACAGAAGAACTGAAATCGCAGAAAGCAAAAACCGCCGCTGTTACTGCCGCTGGTTTTCCGGAGGATTCCATCTGCGTATTAACCGATACCGTATCCGCCCGCTACGAAATGCCGGACGAACAGTTTTTTACAGAAGCAAAAAGACTGGACTAAGCGCACAACCCGCGGTCTGGAATTAGCCAGATAAGACAACGATCAAAGCAACGCGCCGCGGTTCTGCATAACAAATTAAATCAAAAAGGAGAACGAAATCATGAGCAAAGCGAAAATGAGACTGAACAACGTAACTGTTAAATACGCAAAAGAGGAAGACGGAAAAAGTGTTCTTTCCGCGTCTATCTCTGCCGATCAGCAGAAAGACATTTTTGAAAAAATCATCGAAGAGTTTGGCGAAGATGCCGCCGCAGGAGCAAAATGGATTCCTGCAAAAGAAACCGACGAAGCTGGACTTTACGTAAAAGCGCAGACCAACTATAAAGTAGCTTTTTACGAGGACAGCGTAGAGAGCGACACCGTTTCGAGCGTTGACGAACTCGGAAAAGGCGCAGTAGTTGACCTGTTCATCTCTATCGGAGAAAGCAAGTTCCGTCGCGACAAGGGATTCACCGCATACCTTTCCGCGGTAAACGTTCATAAGTTCGGTGATACCGAAAAGTTTAACCCATTTATGGAATAAGTAACCATGAACTGGGTACGCGCCCCGACTGGCGGACGGTAACTTGAGGATTTAGTTTACCTGTAGTTGATTGTTACTATATCTTGTGTTATAAAACTTCATTCCATACGTGTAAAAAGCTACGTTTTCCAGCGTAGCTTTTTTTATACTTAGCGACGCTCTGCCTTTCACCGCCGTCCATCCGCAGTCAAAACGTGCGATCATCGTGCGATAAACGTGAGATTGTCTGCGGTTTTGCTGGCGGGGAACTGGCGGTTAACATAGATTATGCGGGACGCGGAGCGCGGGTTGTGGAAATGCTAGAAAGGAGGAAGTGAAACAAAATGTTTCACGTGAAACAATGATTTTTTGGAATGATATCAAATGGGAAAAACTTTTTGCAGATTATGGCGTGAAATTTGAATCGGTATCGGATGATGGAAAGCCGATTCAGTATTACAACCCGATACGGTTGTTTACGGAGCCGGACGTGGACGGGGAGTTCGCAGGCGTGGCAATTACGTGTTCTAACCGTAGTGCCGGAAAGACCAGTGCGTTTGCCGCGGCGAGTTGTATCTTGTGCAAAGAATATGGTTTGCAGACCGGATGGATTTTTCGGACAAAAGGGGAAATGACGGGAGCGGCGGCGATGTATGCCGATATGCTGCAACAATATCCAAAATTAGGTAGTGTGATTACCTATAAAAATCTAGATAAAAATGGAAATGTGGTGCGATATTTTCTAGACGGTGAGCCGTTCGGATGCGCGTTTAGTTTTGCAAGTAAAATGGACAGCGTGAAAAAATTATCTCCATATTTTAGGGACGTTTATTTTTTATTTTTTGACGAATTTTGCACGGAGCAAGGTAAATACTTTCCGCATGAGAGTGAAATCATGCAATCATTATTAATAACGATCAGCCGTGGAAACGGAAGTCAGTCCCGATGGTTTAAGCTCGTGATGGCATCAAATAATATATCGTTACTCAATCCTTATTTTGTTTTTTTCGGCATCCACAGACGATACCAGAAAGACACCAAAATGATGCATGGAAGTGGGTTTGTCTGCGAATTTACACATAATGACAGCGCAAGTAAGGCAATGTTGAATAACCCGGCTCTGAAAGCATTCCGCGGCGGACACTATCTGCAAACAATGAGCGTAGGAGATCAGATGCTAATTGATGATGCTGTATTTGTGCAGAAACCGACCGGACGGTCGAGGTATCTGTTTACCATTCAGCACAACGGAAAAAGTTATGGCGTTTATGATTATTACGAAGACGGTTATATTTATATTACACATAAAAGCAACCCGTCTTGTACTTACATTGCTGTTTTTCGTGACGGGGATCACACACAGCATACAGTTATGCTAGATCACTACGATTATTTATTTGTAAGGCTATTAGAAGCGTACCAAAAAGCATACTTGCGATTTGATGATCTTGACAGCAAAGATATGGCACTTGAGTTGCTGGGGATTGATCTTTATAAATAGTCCGCGTGGGACGGAAAATGTACTTGACAGACGGACAGAAAAGAGGTATCATGAAAATACGGGGAAACCTTTTCAGAGGGGTTGCCACGGTTGAGTAAACCGCCCTGTCCTTGGCAGGTCAAAAGGTTTCCTTGTTTTAATGGACAGGAAGAAAGGAGCAAAGATGGCAAGTATCGTTTTTAATATGATTGTCGGAATGATGAAAAAAGAAAATGCTTATCTTGCTTATACGGTACGATATAAAGAGGACGAAAAAGACACGTTGATCATTGTCCCTCATGAAAATTATGAATCTCATATCCGTTACTTATGGGATTATTTTTTCATGGATGGCAACTCTTATAACAGTAAATCGCCAATCCGATTCATTCATAACTTTATTATGTGTGATAAATTAAGTGAAATTGAGGACTGGTTAAAATGGCAGGATAAGGAGGTAGAAACATGGATGTAACGATGGTAACACAGTTAATTGGCAGTCTCGGTTTTCCAATCGTTTGTTGCGGCGCGCTTTTTTGGTATCTGGTGAAAGAAAAAGACGCACACAAGGAAGAAATGGAAGAATTACGGAAAAGTGTAGAAGCGAATACAACCGCGATTAATTCGCTTTGCCAGCACTTAGGAGGTGGAAAGAATGAGTAAAATCGAAAACGCAGTTGCATGGGCGGAACAGATTGCCGCTGATGATCGGCATGGTTACTCACAGGTACACCGGAACAGTCCCGATTATGATTGTTCCTCATTCGTGGGAACGGCACTTGCAAAAGCTGGTTTTCCGGTCAGCATTTACAGCACAACACGAAACCTCGGCACCCAGTTGGAAAAAGCAGGTTTTGTGAAATGCGGTAAACCGTGGAAACGCGGGGATATCCACCTTGCAGCCGGGCATCATGTAACGATGTCGGTTGACGCGAACCGCATCGTTCACGCCAGCCAGTCCGAAAACGGCGGGATTGATGGTCAGACGGGCGATCAGACCGGAAAAGAAATCTGCGTTCGGTCTTATTATGATCTCCCGTATGGGAATACCGTCCATTATCGGTATGCTGCAAAAAACGAAAAGCCGCAGAAACCTATTGAGAAATGTATCAAGACCGAGTCCGCACGTAGTTTTGACCGGAAAATCGCCGGAGCCTATCATACCAACGATCGTTATAATCTGCGCGTAGGAGCAGGGATGAACAAAACGGTCATTTTGACGTTGCCGACCGGAACCAGTGTTAGAAACTACGGGTATTATACCAATGAGTGGTATCTCGTAAAAGCGGTTGTCAATGGAATCGTCTATACTGGTTACGTTGCAAAAGAGGGACTGACCCGTGGCTGATCTGACACTTGCTTACAACACTTGTATCGAAATATGCAACAAACCAAACGTGGGTTACTCGCAAGACTATCGTGAGGGGCAGACCGTCGGAGGTATTACGTACTATGATTGTTCGTCCCTCATGAGTTATTGTTGTACCGTTGGCGGTTTTTTGAAAAGCAACCCGTGGTTTACCACGCGGAGCATGGACGGGTATCTGATCGGTGCTGGATTCCAAAAAGGAACCGCAAACCAGCCGTGGAAAAAAGGCGATATTTTGTGGCGTTCCGGTCATACCGAAATGGTGTACAATCCCGCAGACGGCGGCGGTTATACGATGGGAGCGCACACCGACAGCTACCCACTGGACAGACAGGTGTCCATCAATACGTTTGTGTCGCCCTATAGTTCCTGGACGTATCTGTACCGATACCCAGTTGAGGTACAAAGCGGAATCAGCCAGTATGTGATTGCCGCCATCTGCGGCAACTTCTGGCAGGAATCAACCATTAATCCGGGTTTGTGGCAGGGTACGATTGTCGGTTCACCCGGTTATGGTTTGGGACAATGGACAGATAATTCCGCTACCGACCGCCGGACGCGGTTGTTCCAATGGTTAGATTCCAACGGGTACAGCCGGGAAGATGGTAACGCACAGTTAGAATATCTGATTTATGAAAATGTGTGGTATTCTGTCGGCGCGGCTGGTGCTTACAAAAATTTGCAATCGTTTTTGCACAGTGACAGCACTGATCTGGACACGCTGACTGCCGCCTATATGAAAGGGTGGGAGGGGATCAGTGACGATGGAACGCTAGCTTTTCGGCAGGAAAAAGCACACGAGTGCTTCAATTATATTTCCGAACACGCAAAAGATTCTGCAATTACCGGATGGATTGTTGGGAATCGGTACTTATCTGATTCCGAACGTTTGAACAACGCGGTCATGGTCTATCGGTACTTGGCAAAAGGAGAGCAACCCGAACCGCCCGAACCGCCGCACCCTACGAAACCAAAACGGCATAAAATGCCGATCTGGTTATATCCCAATTAAACAGGAGGTTTTAACATGACACTTGAAGAGTATTGGACAGAAATTGTAGCAGACATTGGAAACATCGAAACGCATGGTGACGCGATCGCCGCCATCAGCGAAAAAATCAAAACCGAAGATACCGACATCGGAGCTCTGATGTCCGAACGTGACGCGCTGGTCGCAGAACGGGACGAACTGAAAGGAAAGTATGATGCCGCCGTTGCTGAAATCAAAAGCCGCTGGTCTGATCTTTCCCACGGTGGAAGTATCACAAAAGTAACCGATTTTGGCGGAAACGCGCCGGAACAGGAAGAAACCGCAACAAGTATCAATGATCTTGATATGTCTCAGCTCATCATGAGCGGAAAAGGAGAGTGAAAACAATGGCAGAAAAATTAGATATGACCAATATTAATATGCTGAACGCCGTTCGGCAGACGATGAGCGTTGATTACCGTGACCGCGTCCCGGTGGCAACACACGAAAATATCGCAGATATTGCGAAAACGTTAACTGACCCGTACAATCCGATGGCAAGAAACGAACTCGTTCCGGCACTGGTCAATCTGATCGCCAGCCAGTCCATCAGTACCGAAGCGTTCCGAAATCCTCTGCGTGTACTGAACAGTAACGCTATGCCGTATGGAAACGGTGAACAGGAAGTCTACGTAAATTTTGCACAGGGCTATGCGCACGATGCGAATATCAGTATCGAAGATGCTACCGCCATTTATGACAGCTATATCATGGCGCTGTATCATGTCATCAATTTTAACAACGACTATCCGGTGACGATCTGGTTTGAGGATATGCGCGGCGCTTTTCTCGATAATTACGGACTCAGAAGTCTGGTACAGGCAAAAGTGGAGAGCGTCGTTTCTGCTTGCAACTGGGATGAGTTCACGACAGCGAAAGAGCTGATCGCGTCTGCGAAAAGTGCAGGTCAGATTTATCCTGTACACGTCGACCCGGTTACTGACCAGGCGAGCGCCAATGCGCTTGCAAAACAGATTCAGTCCTATATTGACAAGATTCAGTTCCCGAACCCGCTGTATAATTTCGCTGGCGCGACATCGGCGGCAAAAGAAGATACCATTCTTCTGTTTGTCGACCCAGATACCAAAGCCGCGATGAATGTTGACAGCTACGCAAGTGCGTACAATCTCGACCGGATGATTCCGAAAGCACAGCAGGTTTTAATTGATAACTTTAACAATGCTGAGGGTATCGTGGCTGTACTGGTTGACAAACGGTTCTTCAAAATCCGAGAACAGTACCGCATGATGGTACAGGATAACGTTAATCGCGGACTGCGTTGGAACAGTACGTATACAGTAAAAGAGATGTTCTCTTATTCCCTGTTTTATCCGATCATCGTGTTTACGACCGAGACGGTTGATGTTTCTTCCATCACCGCACGTGATGTAGGACTGGTGAAACCCGGAACAGATGTGGACTTTGGTGGAAGTTTTTCTGTTACTTCTACTGGGGTAGCTGATAAAGCGATTGATGTGAAAGTAGAGGGTAACTCTTCTACGGATACGTTTGTAATCCCGGGAACTACGATTCTTCGAATCGCAAAAGATGAGAAGAATCTGAAAACGAAAGAAAATAAAACAACGAGCGTAAAAGTTGCGGTTACCAGTCGTTACGACTCTACCAAAAAGGCAACCATTTACTTTACGACCGATTAAGTAAGAGGGTGGAAACATGGATAATTTCATTCCGATGCCGCCACAGAAAGATGTGGCGGCTGTTTCCCCGCAGACCGAGGTAATTTTAGCAAGTGGGATTGAATGGGGAAATGACTATGAACATGTGCGTTATTATGAAAATGGAAAAGCCGGCTGTCTGGCGCACGTAAGAGAAAAAGCAATCCATATTTTTAAGCAGTCCGCGCCCGTGAGATGGGGAGAACTGACTTATAAAGGAAAAGGGAATGAGAGTGAATTTCTGAAATGCAATTATATTGCTTTTCAGAACAAACCCTATACGGAAGAATGGTATTTCGGTTTTGTGACGCGCGTAGAATGGTTGAGTGACGGAAGTTTTAAGATTTATTTCGAACCCGATCGTTTCCAGAACAGTTTTTACGATGTGGTATTACAGCCGTGCTATGTGGAACGGGAACATATTGACAAAAAAGCTGATTATGCCGGAATTAATTTAGTGCCAGAAAATATGGAAACGGGGGAGTACGTAGACAATCCTAGTGACATGAAACTTTTGAATCTCGGTCCGATGGAGTATTGTTTGAATGCAAGTGCAGACGAAAACGGAACAAATATTTTACCCGTTATCAATCAAGGAATTTTATCGGGGTTGACATTTACTCGGAAAAAAAAATATACGGACTTAATCACAGTTATCCAGAATTACGTCAAAAGCGGAAACGGAGATGCGATTGTTAATGTATATCAAGCACCAGAAGCTTGTTTCCAGGCAGATGCATCTGTTTATACACAAGTAACCGTTCAGCCAGATGCACTTGACGGCTATATACCGAAAAACAATAAACTATATCAGTATCCCTATTGTTATTGTCTGGTAAACGATGGTTCTGGAATACAGCATACTTTTAATTTCGAATACGGTAAAAATGGAGCATTAACCATGCAGGTTTATGGCGTTTTGTTTAATACTCCGGCAATTTTTGTGGCTCCGCGTGAATATAAACGTACTGGTGGGTCAAAATCCCCATACGGTTTTATCATCAATAATTTCCCACAGTGTTCATGGACAAATGACGGCTATCAGGCTTTTCTAGCGCAGTCTAGTCCGGTATGGGACTACTCCAAAAAGCAGAATGCAATATCGCAGATTGGAAATTTAGCTGGAGGATTAGTAGGAGCATTAAGCGGAAATTTAGCTGCTGGCGTTGAAAGCATTTATACCGCGGCAACTGGAACATATCTACTGAACGAAAACATTAACGCACAAAAAGAAAGTCATGATTTGATTCCACCGACAGCAAAAGGGAATTCATCTGGAAGTTTTGTTGCCGCCGCATTGTTCGGAAGTCAAGTTTACTGTCATGTGATGAGTGTAACCGCTCAGATGGCGAAAACAATCGACGATTTTTTCACAATGTACGGATATGCAACGCACAAAATTAAAGTACCCAATATTACGGGGCGTTCAAATTGGAATTTTGTCAAAACGGTTAATTGCAGCTTGCATGGTTCGTGTGTTACCGATGATATCAACTTTTTGCAGACAATGTTTAACCGCGGCGTTACGTTCTGGCATACGGACGATGTGGGAAACTATGGTCTTTCCAATAACTAAGGAGGTGATATCATGTACAATAACCCGTATCGGGTGAGTAACAAGGAAGTATGGGGACAGTGGGAAAATAACCCGAATACATCACCGGAAGAAAAACTATATTTCCGGCACTTTTTTGACAAGTTTGTCAATCTGGCATTATCGCGGTATGAGTATGACGGTTTACCGGATGAGATTCCGCCGCGGATGCTCAACTCCTATCTGTTATGGCAGGGAATGTGTCTGTTCAAAAAAGAACCAATCACCGGACTGTATGGTGTTTTCGGCGTGAATCTGGTAGGTGAGCCTGATATTTATGGTATCCCGACCGATTGGATTGCGTACGCCATGAACGGACAGTATTATGAACAGACGGATAAAGAAGAAAGCGCGTTGATTTTCGCAAGACCTTTTGCCGTGCCGGAAATTTTAAGCATTATTCTGCATTCGCAGAGTCTAGCAGAGAAAAAAGCGTCCACAAGGGTAAACGTGATTCAGCAGAGGACGCCAGTTGTCATCAGCGGGGATTCTACGCAAAAACTCAGCATTGACAACTTTATTCAAAAGTGGGTAAAAAACATTCCGTTTATCAAAGCCAAAAACGATCTGCGAAAACAGATTCAAATTGATACGATTGATCTGAAAGTACAGCCAATTTTTAACGAACTTGACACCGCCGCACAGAGAGAAGTAGCAGAGTGTCTGGCTGATCTCGGTATCGAAGCAAGCGGCGTAGAAAAACCGGAACGGCTGGTTTCCGCAGAAACGAGTTACAACGATGGAGAAATCGAGTTAACAAGAAACGGAAATCTGGCAACCATTCAGAGGGGACTTGATGCGATCAATAAAATGTATGGTTTGAATATCCATGTACGTTTTAATTCTAAGATGGTAACACCGATTAACCGGCCGGATGTTTTCGACACTACAAATGCCAAAACCGACACACAAGAAAACAACGGAAACGACACGCCGGAAAGTGAGGTGGAATAATGTTTCTTGACTATAACTACGAAACGAAAACATTGACGAATACCATTGAGCAGTTGGTCATTGCCGATAACGTCATCCATCCCCTCGAAAAGCAAAACATTGACGGTATGATCGAAAAAGCGGTTGCGTTGGTGTTCAATTTTGATTTTCCTTTCTATGCGGATGCCGATTCCCCGGAATATGCCGCTGTAAAGCTGGCATTCGAAAAAACGTTCTGTTTACAGTATTTCCGCGAGCAGATCGGGTTAGAAACAATTGGTGAATTTCAGTATCATCTGAAAAAGATACTTACGGTTAACATGCCATACTATGAACAGTTGTACCGAAGTATTACTTTTGAATACAACCCGCTGATTACTCATAAGAGTACAAGAAAAGTAACGAGTACAAAAGACGATACTCGAACAGGTGTGATCTCGGGAGACAGCACAGCGAAAAACACAACGACAGCCGATACAAATAACAATACCCAAAATATCCATTCCGACAACCCGCAGATTAATTTTGCCGGAACGAATTATGCGTCTACGATGGATCGGGGACAGAATACCATCCATAATAGTGCGGTCAGCAACGGAGAAAATACAACAAAAACCAACAGCAATGACACGTATCATGCAGATAATAATGATACGATTGAAGATGAGGGTTTTGACGGTAGTTACTCATTAGAAGTACAGAGATTCCGAGATACTATCCTTAATCTTAACAAACGTATCTGCGATGATTGCAGAGAACTGTTCTATCAATTTTATTAAGGAGGTGTAGCAGTGGCAGATAAACCAAAGATTCCAGATTTTCCAAATTTGCCCGACTTTGGTCAGATGATTACGCAGGCTTGTGAGGTTGTTGCAAGTGTGCGGGGGATTCCGTATGATTTTAACGGAACGTTAAGTTTGGAAAACAAATTTGTTGTGCTGTTTAAAACGGTCAAAGAAATGTTTGACGCGCAGGACGAACTTGTAAAAAGTTACAAAGCGTTACATGATTTTATCAATCAGTATTTTTCAAATCTCAACGTACAGAACGAAGTAAACAAGAAAATCGAAGCAATGAAAGAAAGCGGAGAACTGCTTAATCTGCTGAAACCAACTGTAAGCAGCGAAGTATCAGCATGGTTGACAGCTAATATCACGAATCCATCCAATCCGCCGATTGATAAGTCATTGACGGTAGAAAATGCCGCCGCTGATGCTAAAATTACGGGAGATAAAATTAATTCACTAAAGGAAAATTTAGTTGGACTAGAAAATATTAATAATATACTAGATTATCGAAAGATCGATAATATTTCGATTCTTACAACAGGCAATATAGAAATTGTTGATAACTGGTATACCACCGACTTTATAAATGTTACAGGATGTAATGAATATTTTGTCAACGGTAGTTGGAAAAAGCCTTCAAATCCAAAATATGCTAGTGTAATATATTTCGATAGTGAAATGAATATAATAAAATTTATTAATGAAGTAGGAACCCAAACATATAATATGGAAAAAATTTCTTTTCCTATAAATACGGCATATGTTAGATTTTGCTTTAGTAAAGAATCAACAGTTCAAATATTTATGAATATACCTAATATGAATGAACGAGTAGGTTTGAAAACTGCAAAAGCAATATTTAATCATAAGATAACGAATGGCGGTACTGTAGATAAAAATACTTCATTTGTAACATCGAATTTAATACCAATCAATAATGAAACGAATTTTATTACAGTAAAAAAGGGAAAATTTGTTGATGACAAATCTTTTTTCTATGTATCATTTTGGAATAGACCCTCTACTTCTTCAGGATTCTTAGTAAAAGGTTACCAAAATTATTTATTAAGTGAAAATTTTACGAATATCAAAATTCCAAACGGAGCAAAATATTTTTGTTTTTCGTGGCAAAAGGAAGATTACCCTCCAATGTATAAACAAGATTCGGATATATCGGAAAATAACACACCAATTGATGTTATTGGAAAATATATGACAGTAAACGCCCCTAATTATAACTATAGAATCTGTTTAATTGGTGACAGTATAACGCAAGGTGCGGGGTCGTCAGGTTTTCAACAGTATGATGCCGTTATTGATGGGAAAACATATAATGTGAGAGGTAATGGACCGAATAACCCGAATGCTACATCTGGTTATGAAATTGGAGAATATCTTTGGACTTCCGGTGGTAGACGATGGTATGAAGCACTAGACGGGAATGGTTGGGCACAATTATTTAAAAATTATATGAATGAAAAATTCAAGATAATTGTTAGAAACTTTGGAATGAGTGGAATTGATAGCGAAGATTTAAAATACTTTATCAATAATTTCATGGATACCGCCTATAACTTTGATTGTATCGTTTTAATGATTGGTACTAACGATAGACAATACGACAACTTAGAATCATTCTATACGAATATTAATGACACTATTAAAACAATTAAAAATTATGGAAAAGACTTAATAATTATGGCTTGCATACCTGCATCAATCGCAAACGAAAAAGAATTCCGTATTCACATGGAAGATATTCACAATGCACTTAGATATATTTCATGTAAAAATAAAATTCCATTTATTAGCGTTTATAATTTATTCATTGACTATTGTTCTAACAAAGGAATAACAATAGATAGCCTACTTTCAGATGGATTACACCCTAACAATGACGGATATAAAGTAATGTTTCAATTAATTTCTAATGCTATGGGAATAGCATTAAAAAGACCAAACGCAACATGGTAAGCAACAATCGAATGTCGGTGTGTGACGAAAAGATTCAAGTCAACGAAAGCAAACTTTAATTAACTAAGTAACAAAAGTTACACACATATTTACGCCGCCCGTGTCCGCCACCCGGAGGGCGCGCGAAGCGCCACCGCCTCCGGCGGTCACTGGCAGACAACCGAGCGTTACTGCGCGATTACTAAAG
>ERZ772863.1864-NODE-1864-length-16362-cov-4.197461_pt1 | contig 16362 bp, 10 predicted proteins | sample MGYA00512134_ERZ772863 | MGnify/ENA primary metagenome ERZ772863 (study PRJEB29015, sample SAMEA2737659) | human gut metagenome | biome: human gut; feature: human-associated habitat; material: faeces | place: China | collected 2012 ...
AGGCCGCGCCCGTGTTCCGCGCCGCACGGCGCTGGCAGTCGAGCATGTGTGGGATGGCGTCCATCGGTTCGAATCCGGCGTCGGTCTTCACCGAACGGTCGCTGACGCCCAGCACGAGCACCGCCGCCCCCGGGAAGCACTGGCGGACATAGGCGATCATCTTCTCGATCTGCCCGGCGTAGTTGGTGTAGTTCTTCACGCCCGGCTGCATGATGTTCAGCCCGTACTGGAGCACCACCAGATCGTAGCCCAGCATGGCGTTGATCTGGGCGTTGACCGACGGGTTGGTCCAGAACATCGCCTGCCCGTTGTTGCTGCGCACGGAGTAGTTGTCGACCACGACGCCCCGGCCTTCGAAAACCGCTCCGTAGCCGACGAAGTCCTCCGCGCCGGAGAGCACCTTGAAGGCGAGCGAGCGGACACGGGGGGCCGAAACGGCGATCTGCCGCACGGCGTCATCGCCCGCGATGTCGAATTCGCGGCGCTGGGCGTCGTTGAGCGTCACCTCGACGCGGCTGTCGCGGGGCGAGAGGAAGAAGACGCGCGCCGTGGTGCACGAATCGAGGCGTTTGCGGTAGTCGGTGCTCTCCCAGCGGGTCGAAGCCCCGGCCGCAGGCTGGCTCACCCAGCCCGAGACGTAGAAATTCTCGCGCAGGCGCGCGGGCGCGGCTTTGCGCTGCATGATGTTGTAGGTCGTCCAGCCCTTCGACTGGGTTTTGACCGTGCGCCGGAACGCCGTCAGCGGCGAGGCCATCGGGGCGAATCCCGCGCCGCCGCCCGAGTAGGCCGACTGGAGCCGTTCGCGCAGGTCGGCCGTGAGGATGTCGCCCTCGACGAACGAGTCGCCCAGGAAGGCGATGCGCACCGGGCGCGGAGCGTTGAGCAGCGTGTCGCAGAAGGCCTGGATGCGTCCGCTGTCGCTGAAATCCTCGATCGGGGTCAGCGTCGCGACGAAGCGCGCCGAGTCGGGCACGGCGCGTTCGCGGCGGGCCGTGTCCTGCGCGAGGAGCCATTCGTAGGTGATCTGCACCTCGCGCGGGGTGGTGTCGGCCTCGATGCGTTCGGCGACGGCGGCCATGTCGATATGGAACTCCTCTTCGTCGAAGAGCGCCGGCTCGGCGGCGGGTTCGGCCGCTTCGGCGTCGTCGAACGAAAGGAGGTCCGAGAGGATGTTGGCGCGGCGGAGTTTCACGCCCCCGACGCTTTGCGGAGGGATGAAACTTACGGCCACGAGCACTGCGATGAGCGCTGCGGCCGCCAGCCAGCTGTGGTGGGTGTAATCTTTTCCGGGGGTGTTCATCGGTGGGTCAGTCGCGCCGTCCGAGGATCAGGAAGACGTAGTAAAGCACCGACGCGATGGCGCTCAACGCCGCTACGAGGTAAGTGCGGGCCGCCCACGAGAGGGCCTCTTTGGCCTGCGCGAGCTGTGCTCCCTGCATCGTGCGGCTGGTCTGGAGCCACTCCACGGCGCGGGCCGAGGCGTTGTACTCGACGGGCAGCGTGACGAGCGAGAAGAGGGCCGACATGGCGATCATGCCCACGCCGATCCAGCACAGCAGTTCGTTCTGCGTCGAGGCGAGGATGACGAGACCCAGGATGATGACCCACGTGGCGGCCGTCGAGGCGAACTGCACGACGGGAACCAGCTGCGAACGCAGCGTCAGCGGGGCGTAACCGCGGGCGTGCTGCACGGCGTGGCCGCACTCGTGGGCCGCCACGGCCGCGGCGGCGACGCTCGACGACGAGTAGACCGAGTCGCTCAGGTTGACGGTCATCGTCTGCGGGTTGAAATGGTCGGTGAGGTGTCCGCCCACGTGCGTCACCTTCACGTTGTGGATGTTGTTGTCGCGCAGCATCTTCTCGGCGACCTCGGCGCCGGTCAGCCCGCCGGGGAACTGCACCTTCGAATACTTCTTGAACACCGATTGCAGGCGCGCCTGCACGATGAACCCGATGACGCCGATGGCGATGATCAGGACGAACATGCCCATCGTCGCGGCGTCGTAGCGCGCGGCGTGCGGCTCTGCATAGTAACCTGCCTGGAGCAGGGCAATCATAGGAAATGTCATAGCGTTGTCTGTTTTGTTTTCCGGTGCGTGTAATACGCTCCCGCCTGCTGCGAGGGCATCAGCACCATATCATTAACGTTCATATGGGCGGGTAATTGTGCCGCCCATGCGATTGCTTCCGCAATGTCGGCGCCGGTGAGCGGTTCGACGCCGTCGTAAACCGCGTCGGCGCGCTTCTTGTCGCCGTGGAAACGCACTTCGGAAAATTCGGTCTCGACCATTCCCGGGCGGATCTCCGTCACCTTGATCCCGGCCGAAAGTAGGTCGGCGCGCATCGACTGCGAAATGGCGTGCACGGCGTGTTTCGAGGCGCAGTAGACCGCGCCGTTCTCGTAGGCCTCGGTCCCGGCGATCGAGCCGATGTTGAATACGTGGCCGCCGCCCGCGGCGACCATTTTGGGCGTGACGACACGCGTGACGTAGAGCAGTCCCTTGACGTTGGTGTCGATCATGGCGTCCCAGTCGGCCGTGTCGCCTTGGTCGATGTGTTCCAGCCCGGCAGCCAGTCCGGCGTTGTTGATGAGCAGGTCCACCCGTTCGAGGGGGCTCAGGAATTTTCGGACCTCCGCTTCGCTGCGCACGTCGAAGACGAGCGCGGTGCAGCGGCCGCCCGCCGCTTCGATTTCGCGGCGGAGCGTTTCGAGCCGTTCGGCGCGGCGTCCCGTCGCCGTTATGTCGTATCCTTCGGCCGCGAGCCGGAGCGCCGTGGCGCGTCCGATGCCCGATGTGGCTCCCGTGATCAGTGCCTGTTTTTTCATAAAGTGGGTTTATGATGGGCAAAAATACGAAATTATTATGTTACTTTGCATAAATTTTCCAGCAAATTAAGCAGCCGTGAATCTCGCCTTTTTCATCGCCCGCCGGACGGCGCAGCGCACCCCGGAGAACAAACCCGGTGTGATGGAGCGTATCGCCGTGATTTCCGTGGCGTTGAGCGTCGCGGTGATGCTGCTGGCGATGGCCGTGATCATGGGCTTCAAGCAGGAGGTGTCCCGCAAGGTGGCCGCCTTTTCGGGACATGCCGTGGTGAACGGCGTGCGGGGCGTGGGGACGCTCGATTCGGCCCCCGTGCGCCGCAGTGCCCGCGCCGAGGAGCTGATCCGCACCACCGAAGGATTCGTGTCGCTGGCCCCCTATGCCGTCAAGGGCGGTATCGTCCGTACGGCGGATGCCGTGCAGGGGGTGATGCTCAAGGGCGTGGACGGGGATTACGACTGGTCGTCGTTCGGCCAGTGGCTGGTGGAGGGCGAGCTGCCCCGTGTGGGCGATTCGGTGCGTACGAAAGATATACTGCTGTCGCGCGGCATGGCCGAGAAACTGATGCTCGGCGTGGGCGACAAGGTCGAAATGCTCTTCGTCGAGACCGGAGACAGGCCCCGGCGCGACCGTTTCAAGGTGGCGGGAATCTACTCGTCGGGAATGGACGAAATGGACGACGCGGTGATCATGACCGACCTGCGCAACGTGCAGCGGCTGGCGGACTGGTCGGACGGCGAGATATCGGGCTACGAGATTTTCACCTCGGACTTGGCCGGAGCCGACGATTTCGCCCGCAGGCTCGGACGGACCCTGCTCTACGACGATGCCGACGACACGGCGAACCTCGCCGTGAGTAGCGTGACGGAGCTTTATCCCAATATTTTCGACTGGCTGAAGGCCCATGACGTCAATGCCGCGGTGATTATCGGCATCATGCTCGTGGTGGCGTTTTTCAACATGACTTCGGCGCTGCTGATCCTCGTGCTGGAACGTACGCGGATGATCGGCCTGCTGAAGGCGTTCGGCATGCGCAACGCTACGCTGCGGGAGGTGTTTCTTTGGCGGGCGGCGTTCGTCACGCTGCGCGGACTGGCATGGGGCAACGCCGCGGGGCTGGCCGTGTGTCTCGTGCAGAAATATTTCCATGTCGTGAAACTCAGCTCCGAGGGCTACCTGCTCTCCGAAGTGCCCGTCGCGCTGGGGTGGGGCTGGTGGCTGGCGCTCAACGCCGGCGTCGTGGCGGCGATCGTCGCGCTGCTCGTGGTGCCGGCCTGCATAGTATCTACCGTAAAACCCGACGAATCGATCCGATACGAATGAAACCGTACAATACCGAACAGACCAAGAAAGAGGAGGTCCGCGAGATGTTCGACAACATCGCGCCGAAGTACGACCTGCTGAACCATACGCTCTCGATGAGCATCGACCGCATCTGGCGCCGCCGTGTGGTGCGCATCGTGCGCCGCTGCCGTCCGCACCGGATACTTGACGTAGCGACCGGCACGGGCGATCTGGCGATCGAGATGGCGCGCCGCATCCGCGGCGTGCAGGTGCTGGGCGTGGATCTTTCGGAGGGGATGCTCGACGTGGCGCGCCGCAAGGTGACGGCGCGGGGGCTCGACGGGCGCGTCGTGCTCGACGCGGGGGACGCCGAACACCTGCATGTGGCCGACGCATCGGTGGATGTGGCGACGGTGGCTTTCGGCGTGCGCAACTTCGGGGATCTGGATGCGGGGCTGCGCGAAATGGCCCGCACGATAAAGCCGGGCGGCAAGGTCGTTGTACTGGAGTTCTCGCGGCCCCGCAACCGGCTGTTCAGGGCGTTGTACGAATTCTATACCTATAAGATACTGCCCCGCATCGGCGGCATGGTGTCGAAGGACAAGCGGGCTTACGAATACCTCCCGGCGTCGGTCGGGGAGTTTCCGGCGCCGAAGGAGTTCATGGCGATGATGGAGCGCGCGGGGTTCAGGGAGTGCCGCGCCCGGAGCCAGAGTTTCGGGATCGCGCAGATTTACACCGGACAAAAGTGACGATGAACGCAAAACGCATACGACCGGGCAGTGCGCCCTCGGATAACCGCTTCTGCCGCCGGATTCGCTCTTCGGAAGAGGACGCTTCGGCGGGTCAGGCCCGTTCCTGTTCCGCTGCGGCGGGCGGGGGCGCGTCGGGGAGTCCGCTTTGTCGCCGGTCCGGGGCTGCGGGTGGCGTTTCGGGCTGCGGCCGGACTTTGGGGCGCATGCTGTTCTGCATACTGCTGCTGGGGGTCGTATTGCCGTTGGGCTCCTGCCGCCGGATGGCCGAGAAGGCGCAGCGAAACATCCGGCTCGAAGCGGTCGAGAAGGCCCGGCGGCAGGGGTTGTCGGGGGCCGAGATCGTATTGCGCGTAAAGAACGGCACGGGGCACAAGTTGAAACTGGAGAAGGCGTCGCTCACCGTTTACTATGCGGGAGGAGTCGTGACGAAGGTCGCTCTGCGCGAGCCGGCCGAGGCGCCCCGTCGTGCGACGGCGAGCGTCACGACGCTGTGGCGGATCCGGACTTCCGACCCGATGGCGCTCCATGTGATGACCAAGAAGATCCGGGAGGACGATATTTCGAAGATCGGCGTCTCGTTCGCCGTCGAGGGGCGCGGCGGTCCCGCGCGCGTAAAAATTTCGCGGGAGATGATGCCGTTGTCGGAATTTTTGAATATCTTTGGGCTGTCGTTGAACGACGTGAAAAACTATCTGGAAGAGTAATGCGCAGATCGCTGACCATCCTGCTGATTCTTTTTGCCGCCGCGGCTTACACGCCCCTGCGCGCGCAGTCGTTGGATGCGTTCAAGGAACGGCTGGCCGCTCCCGTGGCGTCGGACGCCGCATTCGGCACGGCAAAGGTCGCCGTCACGGAGTGCGGGGATGCGGCGCGGGCCGTGAATGAAGCTTCGCGGGCGGGCGCCCGCCTGCGTTTCCCCGGTTACCGGGTCTGCATCTTCTTCGACAACGGTCAGGACGCCCGTGCCGGGGCCATCGCCGCCAAGCAGCTTTTCGAAGAGAACTATCCGGGAATCAAGGTTTACATGGTCTATGAGAATCCCTACTTCAAGGTCGCGGTCGGGGACTGCCTCACCACGGAAGAGGCCATCATTCTCAAGGGCAGGGTGTCGTCTGCTTTCCCCAAGGCTTTCGTCAAGAACGAAACCCTCTCCATTGCCGACCTTTTGAACTGAAAAACTTCCCTTTTCGAAAATTTTTTAGTTTTTTATTTGCATTTATCCTGCTAATATCTAACTTTGCGGCGTTACAGAAAAACTAATAATTAAACATTTGACGTTATGAAAAAGATTTTCTCTTTTGTCGTCGTTATGGCTGCCGTCGCAATGGTAAGCTGCTGCGGTAATTCGAACAAAAAGGCTGCCGAAGGCGAAGCTGCCGCCGCTGCCGCTACGACCGAAGCCGCTGCCTGCACGGAGTGCACCGAGAAGTGCGACTCGACGGAGGCTTGCTGCGCCGAGAAGTGCGATTCGACCAAAGACTGCGCCGAGAAAGCCGAGGGCGAGTGCTGCAACAAATAGTTCTTGTCAGGCATGAGAGTGAAGGAGATTCGAAAGAATCCCCTTTTTTTGTGTCCGTATTTCCGGTCGCGGGGGCGGTGCGGAGTTCTCCGGCGCGGAATGTGCGGCGTATCGCTAAAAAAATATATCTTTGCGAAAACTCTTTTACGATGAAAGTACTGCTGATAAACGGAAGCCCCCATCGCGAGGGAAACACTTTTATAGCCCTTTCCGAGGTCGCACGGACCTTGGAGTCGGAGGGCGTGCAGGCCGAGATCGTCCATATCGGGACCAAGGCCGTGCAGGGATGTATCGCCTGCGGAAAATGCGCCGAGCTGGGGCATTGCGTCTTTTCGGACGCGCTCTATACGACGGTGCGGGAGAAACTCGCCGATGCCGACGGAATCGTCGTCGGCTCGCCGGTCTACTATGCCGGTCCCAACGGGTCGCTCTGCGCCCTGCTCGACCGTGTGTTCTATTCCTGCGGGAAATATCTCGCCTACAAGCCCGGCGCAGCAGTCGCCGTATGCCGCCGGGGCGGGGCGAGCGCGACGTTCGACCGGCTGAACAAATACTTTACGATTATGAACATGCCGGTCGTTCCGTCGCAGTATTGGAACAGCGTTCACGGACGTCTGCCGGGCGAAGCCCGCGAGGACGCCGAAGGGCTGCAGACGATGCGCGTGCTGGCCCGCAACATGGCCCGCCTGCTGAAGGCGGGCGTCGGTCCGGCGCTGGCGCCCGAAGCCGAGGAGCGGCAGTGGACGCATTTTATCCGGTAGCGGAGCGCGGCCGGACGCGGTGCGCCGGATTGAGTGCGGCGCGGATATGTACGAAGGGAGCTTGGCTCCTTTTTTTGTCGCACGGACTTCGTCCGGGGTGCTTCCGCTCTATTGTCCACGCATACAGCGGGGTGCGGAAAAGCCCGAAAAAATATCGGCCGGAGGAAGCGGTTTTATGGAAAAAAACGATAACTTGCCGCCATGAAAGAGACCGTGCTCGAAAAACTCAAGGTGCTGGCCGAATCGGCCAAATACGACGTCTCGTGCGCGTCGAGCGGCGTTACGCGCCGGCATCGCGCGGGCGGTGTCGGCAGCACGGCGGGGTGGGGCATATGCCACTCTTTCACGGCCGACGGCCGCTGCGTCTCGCTGCTGAAAATCATGCTCACCAACGTCTGCATTTACGACTGCGCCTACTGCATCAACCGGCGCAGCAACGACATCCGGCGGGCCGCCTTCACGCCGGACGAGCTGACCGAGCTGACCATCGAGTTCTACCGGCGCAACTACATCGAAGGACTGTTTCTCTCGTCGGGCGTCGTCCGCAACCCCGACTATACCATGGAAAGGATGGTCCGCGTGGCGCGCGACCTGCGTACGGTGCACCGTTTCAACGGCTACATCCACCTGAAAAGTATTCCCGGTGCCAGTCCCGAACTGGTGGCCGAGGCGGGGCGTTACGCCGACCGCATGAGCGTCAATATCGAAATTCCGACCGAACGCAACCTGTTGCTGCTGGCTCCCGACAAGAACTATGAAAGCATCTACCGCCCGATGAGTTACATCCAGCAGGGGGTGCTGCAGAGTGCCGAGGAGCGCGGCCGTTTCCGCCATGCGCCCCGCTTCGCTCCTGCGGGGCAGAGCACGCAGATGATCGTCGGTGCCACCGACGAGAGCGACCGCGACATTCTGCTGCTTTCGTCGTCGCTTTATGACCGTCCCACGATGAAGCGCGTCTACTATTCGGGTTTTATTCCGGTGAATCCCTACGACAAGCGGCTGCCTGCGCTGGACAAAGCCCCGCTCGTGCGCGAAAATCGGCTTTATCAGGCCGATTGGCTGATGCGGTTCTACGGATTCCGTGCCGAGGAGATCGCCGACGAGAAGACGCCCCGGCTCGATCTGGATATCGACCCCAAACTGGCGTGGGCGCTGCGGCATCCCGAATTTTTTCCGGTCGATGTGAACCGCGCGGACTACGAGGCGCTGCTGCGCGTGCCGGGCGTCGGGGTCAAGTCGGCGCGGCTGATCGTCAGCTCGCGGCGTTACCGCACGCTGACCATGCAGTCGCTGCGGCAGATCGGCGTGGTGATGAAGAAGGCGCAGTATTTCGTCCGCTGCCGCGAGCTGACCACGGGGCAGGGGGTGAACGAACTGCGGCCGGAGCAGGTGCGCCGTCTGCTGACTGCGCCTAAACGGCAGAAACCGGATAAAAATGAAGGTCAGCTGACCCTTTTCTGAATGCGATGTTGGTTTTTCGTTACGATAAATCTTTCGACGGGCTGCTCTCGGCGCTGTTCGACGCCTATGCGATGCGGGCGTTCCCGGAGCAGCTGATCGGTCCCGGAGAGCCGGAACCGCTTTTTACGGAGCGCGTGCACGAGGTCGCGACCGATCCGGCGCACGCCGCCCGTGTCTGGCGCGGACTGGAACGCAGGCTTGTCGTCCGGGCGCGTTCGATGCTCGTCTACGCATGGCACGGGGAGCAGGAGCGGAGCGATCTGCTGATGCTGCGCTGCATGCGCCGGGTTTTCGACGAGGGCGGAGGCGTGCTGGCCGATCAGGCCGATCCCGACATGAAGGCGCTGCACCGGCTGGCGCTCAAAGTTTCGCACGAGTGCGAGCGGCTCAGGCAGTTCGTCCGGCTTCAGAAGGCCGCCGACGGCACCTATTTTGCCGCCGCCACTCCCGAACACGACGCCCTGCCGCTGTCGCTGGATTACTTTACGGACCGTTTCGCCGACCAGCGGTGGCTTATCTACGACCGGCGGCGCGATTACGGATATTATTACGACGGGCGGACGGCGCGCCGGGTGACGCTCGAAGACGACCGCGGCATGATCGCCGACAAGCTCGCCGACCGTTGGCTGGCCGAGGACGAACGGCAGTTTCAGCTGCTCTGGAAGAATTATTTCCGGGCGCTGGCGATTCCCCAGCGGATCAACGAGCGTCAGCAGCGGCGCATGATGCCCCGCCGTTACTGGAAGCATCTGACCGAAATGGAGTGAACGGGAGGTGTTGGCGCCGGGAATGAAAAAGTCCGCAGAAATAATCTGCGGACTTCGGTTTTGCGGGGCTTGCGTGTTTCACGCCTCTGGCGGAGAGGAGGGGATTCGAACCCCTGAAACCCTTTAGGGGTTTACTCGCTTTCCAGGCGGGCCAGTTCAACCACTCCTGCACCTCTCCTTGCGGTTCGCAAAGGTAATAATTATTTTCAGAATTTACCAATGATCGGCGATTTTCCGCTGCCGAAAAGATAAATTCGGCCCCTCCGGCGGCCCGGCCGTTTTGCCGGGCGCCGATCCGCAGCCGTTTTCGGAGGGGAATCCTCCCCGTCGCCGATTTAGAACGGATAGCCGATGGCCAAATGGAAACCGAGTCCGTCCTTGAAGCTGGAGATGTTGTAATAGCCCGTTTTGTCCGGATTCGGATAGGGCGTGTGCAGGCCGATTCCGAGATCGGCGCGGATGACCAGATAGCTGATGTCGTATCGCAGTCCGAAGCCCGTTCCCAGAGCGATTTCGTTGAGCAGCCCTTTCCATTTGAGTTCGGCGCCGGGACGCTTGGGGTCCTTTTTCAACAGCCAGATGTTGCCCGCGTCGAGGAAAACAGCCCCGTTCAGCCGTCCCATGATGCCGAAACGGTATTCGACGTTGGCCTCCAGCTTGAAGTCGCCGGTCTGGTCCAGATAGCCGTTGCGGTCGTCTGCGGGCGGGCGGTAGCTGCCCGGACCCAGCGACCGGATCGTGAAGGCCCGGATGCTGTTGGCTCCGCCGATATAGAACTGTTCGCTGTAGGGCATCACTTCGGAGTTGCCGTAGGCGTATCCCACTCCGACGAGAAAACGGGTGGCCAGCCAGTTGTTGCGGCGTCCGATGCGGTGGTAGAACTTCACTTCGCTCACCTCCTTGACGAACTGCGAGAAGCGGTTGCCGAACAAATGCTGCGGCTGTTTGCTGCCGAACAGGCTCAGGACGCCCGAAAGGATGTTTCCGGCCGAGGTGACGCTGTTCTGCCAGTAGAAACGGCGGTTGCCGGTGCGGCCGTAGGTTTTGTCGAAGGTGTAGGTGTAGTTGATCGACGGAACGAACTGGTTGCGGAAACTCATGGCGATCGCCGGATTCTCGTCCATCGTCTTGTCGAAAGCTTCGGTCGTGTGCAGCAGTTTGTTGTAGGTCAGCTTGAATACGGTCAGCGAATGGCGGCTGTAGGGCGAAGTCTGGAAATTGTAGCCCGCCGAGCCGCTGAAGGCGATCAGCCGGAAGAAGCTGGGGCGGTTCATCAGGTCCACGCCCAGCTGGAACGTCGTGCTGCCGGGGTATCTCAGCCTGCGCGTTGCGAACGACGGCAGCAGCAGCCGCGGAATGTTGAGGTTGGCGTTCAGCCCCAGTTCGTAGGAGTTGAGCCGTGACGAACGGCCGCCGGAGTTCTTGTTGCCCGTCTGCCATTCGTACGAACCGTTCAGCTTCACGGCGAGCACCTCGCCGCCCCGGAAGAGGTTGTTGTTGCTGACCTTGAAGGTGATGCCCGGACCGATGAAGCTGTTCGACTTGGAGGTTACGTCGGTCTCCAGCGCCGCTTCCAGCGGATAGTCGAACTGGGCGTCGATGACCACGTCCAGCGTGTCGGCGCCCCGCAGCGAGTCGAGCGGCGTGACGCCCAGATTGACCGAGCGGAAAATGCCCAGTTTGTTGAGGGCGGTCTGCGTGCGGTTCTGAGCGTCCACGGTGAAGAGCTGGCCGGGTTCGAGCGAGAGCGTCCGGGAGAGTATCTTCGGGCGTATTTTCATCGGCCTTTGGGCGATGACCCGCACGTCCCGCAGGCGGAACGTATCGGCCGGACCGGGTTTGATGTTGGTGAGGCGGACCGTGATGTCGCCCACGCGGTAGGGTTTGAGGGCCACTTCCGGGACGTTCGGTTTGAGGTTCAGCCGCAGATCGACCCGTCGCCGTTCGACGGTCGTGTCGGCGAGGTATTCCATGTATTCGGGCCGGAAATAATAATAGCCCCTGTTGCGCAGCAGCTGCGATATGCGCTTGCGTTCGAGCGTCAGCGAGTCCATGTTGTACTGCGCCCCGACCCGCAGCAGGGAGGTCGCCCGCATGCTGTCGATCAGGGGCTGCAGGCTGCCCCCGGCCTGCGGGTAGGAGATGTTCGAGTAGTACCACGGCGGCGCGATGCGGAGCGTATAATAGACCTTGGCCTTTCTGCCGTGCTTGCGGTAGAGCAGGGAGTCTTCGGCTTGGGAGCCGAAATAACCGTAGTTTTCGAGCACCTGCTCGGCGACTTTGGTCCGCAGTCCGGGCTGTACCTTGGAGATCAGTACGGGCTGTTTGGCCAGCCGCTTGTAGAGCCAGTATTTGAATCCCTTCTCCTTCGGCGTGTAGAGGTAGTTGTAGACCCAAAGGCCGATCGGCAGCGGCGTGCGGAGATAGGGGCTGTAAAGCGGGTTGTTCGGGGCCACGGAGAGCGGCTCCTTCACGGCCGATTCGGCCGCTGCGGAGAGCACGACGCCCGAATCGGGTTCGATCCGGATCTTCCTAACTCCCGTGTACAGGACTTCGTCCGTTCCCAGACGCCGGGTCGTGGAACAGGCCGCCGCGAGCAGTGCGGCGCAGAGGAGTATGCAGCTATTTCTGACGCGCATCGGACTCGTTTCGTTTTTGTTTTTCCTTTTCCGCTTTGGGACGCATCGGTTTGAACAGGTCGCCCAGCCGGAGCAGTTTCTTCCGGATGACGAAGCCCACGCCCGTCTCGGTGATCTCGCCTTCGAGGATGCTTTCGTAGCCGGTGTGGCGGAAGACCTTCAGATACATGTTGTCGCGTTTGGTCAGCATGTATTCGAGCGAAATGTCGTCGATCAGGTTCTCCTTCAGGTTCTGCGACGGGTCGGCGTCGGTGCTGAACTTGCCCCCGATGACGGCGCGCACGCGGTTGCTGAAGAGACTTTTGGACAGCCGGTACGAATAATCGGTCCGCTGGCCGTTCGGGTCGTCCTCGCCGTAGGAGTCGATGCCGAAGCTGAGGTCCACGCCCTTCAGGTTGTTCTGTGCCCACTGGTTCAGCTCTTTCTGTATGAACGAGTTGAGCGGGTTCTCGGTGCTGACCTTGGCGGTCGTTCCCGGACCGGTGTAGGTGTTGTAGATGAGCAGGTTCATCGCCTGATTGGCCCGCTGTTCGGCCGTCAGCGAATTGAGCTGGTTCTGCATCGTGAGGTCTTCGGGGGCGGACAGCCCGAAGCTGACTTCGAGGTCGTTCAGCGTATTGCGGATATTGATGGAGATGTTGAAATTCACCGAGCGCGAATCCTGCCCGTCCGCGGAGACGCTGGCCCGGACGGTTTCGACCGCCGTAATGTTGAAGGCCGGGTCGGCGACGTTTCCGACCCAGTCTACATAGCTATCCGGCGTGATCTTGAATATCTTCTGGGAGATCACGGGCGGATTGTAGCGCACCGTCCCGTCCGAAAGGACGTATTTGCCTGACAGGCTGACGTCTCCCAGCGGATTCATCGTGAAGGTCAGGTTGCCGCCGCCCTGCAGGTCTATCCGGTTGCTGCCGTCGGCGGAGAGGTCCACGGCGGCTTGGACGTCGTCGTTGATGTCGACGTTCAGGACGATGTCCATGCCGCCGATCCGCACCGTCGGGGTGGCCTCGGCGAAGCTTTGGTTGTCCATGTCGCGGAACGAAACGAAGGTCACGATGTTCTGCGGACGCTCCTTCACGTCCATCGGCGAATCCTGCATGACATAGTTGATGTCGGTGTTTTTGAGCAGTGCGACGCTGCCGCGGACGACGAGTTCGTCCAGAGGGCCTTTGGCCGTCGCGTCCAGATCGAGATAGGCTTTCCCGTAGACGGCCGTTCCCTCCTTCCGGGCCACGTTCACGAACTGGAAATCCGACGCCCGCAGTGCGATGTCGGCCGTTATGCGGCCGAAGTCGGTCAGATCGACGTACCCTCCGATCGTCAGCGGGCTTTTGTTGGGGGCGGTGACCGCAAAGTCGTCGAACAGGACCCGGCTGTCGTCGATGCGGATCGTGTCGGAAGAGAGACGGAACGAAGTGCCGATCATCGGCACGCGGACCTCCGTCTGCGCGAACTGCAGGCCGCCGTTCAATTGCAGCCGTTGCGGCGTTCCGCCCGCGTGGAGCTTCCCGGAGAGGATGCCGGAGAGACGGAGCATGTCGGCGGGCAGAAAGACGTCGGCCCGCTGCAGGGGGAATCCGGGGATCGACGCCGTGATGTCGAGCGGGCTTTCCCGCTCTTTGCGGTAGTCGCCCCGCGCGGTCAGGACGTCGGCGCCGTCCAGCGTGAGCCGCACGTCGGCCTGCTGTTCCCGCCCTTGTGCATAGCGTACGCCCAGCCCGACGTCCCCGAAGCGCTGCTTGTCGTACGAGAGTCCGGCGACTGAAACGTCGCCCCGGACGGCCAGCGAGTCGGCGCCCGTGTTCAGGGTCACGGCGGCGCCCAGCACGCCGCCGACGGGCGGGGCGGAGGGGAGCATCGCCAGCGCTCCGCCGATGTTCAGCCCTGCGATGTCGAGCCGGATGCCGCGGAGCGAGTCGGTTTCCGGAACGGTATGGATCGCAAACCGCTGGTCGCCGTGAGTCATGGCGAGGTCGGCGCTCAGGTTTCCGTCGAACCGGTAGACGAGGTAATTGCCGGGATTCACCGTCCACGGCTCGGAGCCGAATACCGGGGCGAGGGGCGTTACGGACGCACGGATCAGGCTGTCGTTCCACGCTGCGTCCACCCCGAAGCGGAATCCTTCCCGGCCTGCGCGGTTCTTTTGGTAGAAATTCACCGCTCCCGTGTTCCGTACGACGTGGCCGTACACTCCCGCGAGGGCTATGTTGTCCAGATTTCCGGGGGCGTTCGCCACGCGGAGGGCGTATTCCAGCCGGCTCCCGTTCTGCACCGCGGATGCCGTCAGGGTGTCGAGAACGATGCTGCCGTAAGCCAGTTTTTCCACGCGCATCCGGAGCGATACGGGCAGGGAGTCGCAGTTCGTGCCGGCGATGTCGAGGTTGCTGAAAGCGATTCTTTTGGTTCTCAGGAAACTGCTGAGGATGTTGTCGCGTCCTGCCGAGACCCGCAGTCCGAAATCGGGCAGGACCGTTTTGAGCGAATCCATATCGACGTGTTGCGAGCGGATCTGCTGCGCCAGCACCCCGGCGCTCCGGGACGCGGCGGCGGTCAGCGAATCGAGCGGTTCGGGGGCGGCGAACGAGAGCGTCAGATCGCCGGAGGTCAGTCCGGCGCGGGTGGCTGTGGTGTCGGTGCCGAACGTGACGTTTGTCCGGCGGATGCGGTCCGTGCGGTTTTTGCTGCGGATTACGATGCTGTCCAGCGTGAGACGTGCGGCCATGCCGCCGGCATCCGAAGCGGAAGCGTCGGCGTCGAGCGCGAACGATCCGCCGATCTGCTCCGGGGTGATTCCCATGTCGGCCAGATCGAAGTCGAAGACATTGCCCGACACGCCGATCCGCTGTTCCCGCTCCGTCAGCGTTCCCGAAACGGACAGCAGCAGACGGAGCGCTTCGTCACGGTCGGAAAGACGGCCGGAGAGGTGCTGGTTTTCGAGGTCCGCATCCAGCTCTATTCCGCCGAAATCGTGGCTCCGGTACTCCCCGCGGCCGATCCGCATCCGGACGCTTCCCCGTGTCTGCGGCAATAACGGATCGAATCCGGCGCCCCCGGCCGTCAGCGTGAAATCCAGTGCGCCCAGCGAGTCGGCCGGAAGGAACCGGTTCAGCGGAAGGCTGTCGCATCGGACTTCCGCATCGTATATCTGTTTTTCCGGGTCGATCCGGCCGTTCAGCGTCAGCTGGCCGCCGTCGGCGTTCAGCGTCGAAGCGAGCGAGTAAAGTCCCCGGTCCGCGTCCGCCGCTCCGCGGAGCGTGATCCGTTCGGGAATCGTCACGCGCCGCCGCAGGGCCGTGTCGGGCAGCATCTCCAGCAGAAAAGCCATGTCGCGGAACTCCCCTTCGAAACGGGCCGCGGCTTCCAGCCGCTCCGGGGCGAGCAGGTTTTTCGCGGTGCCGTTCACCGCAAGGTCGATATGTCCGGGCGACGAGATGTCCAGCCCCGCCTTTTTGATGTCGCCCAGCGTTCCCGCCGCCGAAAGCTTGATCCGGACGATCCGGTCGTCCAGCGCGGCGGGAATCAATTGCGGATAGAGCAGTTTTATCTCCTCCGTATTCAGGCTCGCCGAGAGGTCGGCGGTCAGCGGGGTGTCGGGCGCCATTCGCATGATTCCGGCTCCGGCGTGCGCCTCGGCCCGGACGCCGGAAAGCGGCGTCGCAAGTTCGAACCCGGAGAGCGAAATGCCGGTGGAGTCCATTGCGAACGCTCCGGCGGCATTCCGTACGGACAACCCGCTGCGTTCGGTGAACGCCAGCCGGCGGATCCGAAGGGCGATGTCGGCGCCCCGGTTGTAGATCGAATCGACCGACAGGTCGAGCGGCGAGAGGACGATGAACGCCGGATCGAATCCCGCCGCGGGGCGGTGGTGCAGCGTTCCGTATTCGAGACTGTTGTCGTTCAGTGCGATGCTGCCGACCCGGACGGTCCACGGCAGGGCGGGAGCTTCGCCGTCGTCGGCCGCTGCGTCGTGGGGTGATGATGCGTTGTCGGCGGCCGCTGTTTTATCGGGGTGCGCCGCTTTGCCCTGAGTCGCTGTTTTGTCGGAGGGCGCCGCTTTGCTCCGGGCCGTCGTTTTGTTCGAGGCCGTTCTCTTGTCCGGAACAGCCGTCTTGTCCGGAGCCTTTTCTCCGGCGTCCGCCGGGGCCGTCAGGTAGGCGTATCCGCCCCTGTTCAGCAGGATGCTTTTCACGGATACCTGCCGGCTGTCCAGCAGAACCCGGCAGCTATCCACCTCCCCGTCCGGCAGCCGGACGGAGAGGTCGGTTACCGCGGGGGCGGTCCGCATCCCGAAGACGAGGTTTGCGACCGTCAGTTTCCCGACGTCGATCTGCCACGGCAGGGCCGCGGCGCT
>ERZ772863.1886-NODE-1886-length-16211-cov-4.238240_pt1 | contig 16211 bp, 9 predicted proteins | sample MGYA00512134_ERZ772863 | MGnify/ENA primary metagenome ERZ772863 (study PRJEB29015, sample SAMEA2737659) | human gut metagenome | biome: human gut; feature: human-associated habitat; material: faeces | place: China | collected 2012 ...
AGTTCTTCTGCTCTTCTCCGCATCTCGGTACCGGGAAGTAACTTTAGGGATTCCAGTTGAATCTCTCCTGCACCATATTCTGCCAAGGTACGGACGTCTTCGAATATCTCGGATAAGTGATAGAGTGGGAGACCTGCTATGAGGTCAGCATGCGTTTCCATATTCTTTAGTGAACAGAGATATTTTAATCCTTCCAATGCGTCGGATAACTTTCCGATACGGTGGCTTTGTTGCAGAACCGACTCTTTTAAACTTTGAATGCCGGCCTCCAAATGTAATAACCCCTTGGGTAAGACCGATAATTCCTGTTTTAATTCTTCGGAAAGGAGAGCCGGATGAATCTCCAGATGAAAACAGATGTCCGGATATTGCCGGAATAAGTCCAGTAATTCTTTAGCCCGTTTGTTGTTGTAATTAAAAGTACGGTCGAGTACGCGCACGTTCTTAATGCCATGCTGGTGAATGTCATTCAGACGTTCACGGATAGCTTCCAAAGGAATGGTACGCACCGGCTTTTCACCACCGCTGACGCAAAAGGCACACGTGTTGAAACAACCTCGGGTAGTTTCCAACTGTACAAACGGTTTACTCCAGTTAAAAAAACAACTTTTCTCGGGGGAAACAAGTTGAGAGAAGTTCATGACGCGGGCAATTCCATTGTCCTGATAGCGACCGTTTTCATCCAAGTAACAAAGTCCCGTTATTGCTTTCCATGTTTCTTTACTGTGATTCCATACTTTCAGCCATTGGGGGAATACTTCTTCACCCTCTCCACGGAACACTCCGCTGACAAATTTGTTCTTATATAAAAAGGCTTCATTATTTCCCAAAAACTCGGGACCGCCGAGTACGATGCAGCAATGCGGAAGTAATGCTTTAGCACGGGATATGATGTGTAGCAACTGTTCGTGATTGAATAACCAGTTGGTGGCGGCAATGATGTCCGGCCGGTGTTTGTGAATCCGGCTGACAACCATTCCGGTATTTTCATTTATGGTTGCCGATACTATACACCATTCAATAGTAGTGTCGTCTGCTATCTGGGCGTGTAATGCAGGGAGCGCCAACGATGAGTGTGCATAGGAGCTATTTAAATCAAGCCAAAGAAGTTTCATGTAGAATTTTTAATATTATCGGGAACAAAGGTACAAAAAACTTATGGCTTGGAGCATATAGTAAAATAAAAACGCTAAATTTGTATTTATAAACGCAATAAACTAGAAGATTATGAAACTGATTAAAAAATACGCAGGTTTTCTGCTGATGCTGACGTTGCTTGTCGGCTTTACTTCATGTGAGGATGATGAAGATATTTATGATGACCTCATGGGGAGAACATGGGTTGGAGATTTGGGATTTGGTACTAACAGAGATCCGATAGAAAGCGGTATTCGCTTGGATAATAACGGCTTGGGAATTGATTATCAGGTCTATGATTATGACGGCGCTTCTGCCGGTGACTTGCCTTTTCGTTGGCGGGTAGATTATGGAACTTTATACCTTGATTATGGTTATGATTTTGCTCTGCGTGAGGTGAGAGGTGTTCGTGTGAGCGGACGTTATATGCGAGGTGATCTATATCTTGATGGCGAGTTTTTCGGATATATTGAGTTGAGAATGCAATAAGAAAATAATATAATAGATATAGAAAGGAGCCATACTTGTGTATAAATGGTATAGCTCCTTTCTTTTAACTTGTATTTATTCTATTTTTTCAGAAACAACTTCTTGAATTCTCCCGGATAAGGTGTTTCAAACTCCATTAGATCTCCCGTTACAGGATGATAGAAACACAGTTTGAAAGCATGAAGGGCCAATCGACCGATCGGGTTAGAGTAATTTTCTCCTCCATATCTTCCGTCTCCGGCAATCGGATGTCCTAAATCCTGCATGTGTACACGAATCTGGTTTTTACGTCCGGTCTCTAAATCAAGTTCCACTAAAGAATATCCGTTGGCACGTTTGATTGTTCTATAATGAGTGATAGACTTTGAACCGCCGTCGTCATATCCACTGGAACTTACGTATAAAGTCTTGTCCGTCAGCCAGGAAACAACAGTATCATAATCTTTTTCCATACTTCCTTCTACTACGGCTACATACCGACGGTCGGTCACTATATCATGCCAGTTGTCGCGCAGAGTACGTTGTGTCTTTTCGTCCTTGGCAAACATCATCAATCCGGAAGTGTCTCTGTCCAGACGATGTACAATGTACACTCGGTGTTGACGTCCGGAACGTTGCACATATTCATTAAGTATGGTATAGGCTGTGCGCTCTTTTTGACGTTCCGTATTGACGGACAAAAGTCCTTGCATCTTTTCGACCACAATGATATATGCGTCTTCGTACACAATTTTCAGCAATCGGTTATTAAATTCTTTCCTTCCTTTATCTTTGCTGATTTGAACTTTCATTCCCGGTTTCAACGGAAAGTTGAATTGCGTGGTTATTACATTATCTACCAATACCACTCGTTTGCTGAGCAATGACTTTAGTTTTGTACGGCTTGCGTCCGGCATTTTGGCAGTCAGGAACTCCATTAGTTCCATTGGCTCTTTGACTGCATAATTGGTATATTGTGCACGTGCTTTTTCAGCAGGAGTTCTTCTCGGTCTTTTTTCCATTTCTTTTTTCTTTTAAGAACGATTCAATTAAAGATTATCGGAGTTCCAGCAATACCACATTTTCCACGTGGTGAGTATGAGGGAACATATCTACCGGCTGCACGGCCTTCACCTTATATTTTTCGTCCAGTAATTGCAGGTCACGTGCCTGAGTGGCGGGATTACAGCTTACGTAAACAATTCGTTTGGGTTCGGCAAACAAGATTACATCCACCACATCCTGATGCATACCTGCACGAGGAGGGTCGGTGATGATAACATCCGGACGTCCATGCTCGTTGATAAATTCCTGAGTCAGAATATCCTTCATGTCACCTGCATAAAACAGGGTATTCTTAATATCGTTGATTTCTGCGTTCACCTTTGCGTCTTCAATGGCTTCCGGCACATACTCGATACCAATCACCTGACGAGCCCGGCGTGATACGAAGTTGGCGATAGTTCCGGTTCCGGTGTAAAGGTCATATACAAGTTCATTTCCGGTCAGTCCGGCAAACTCGCGGGCTACCTTATATAAATTATATGCCTGTTCTGAATTTGTTTGATAGAATGATTTCGGTCCCACTTTGAAACGCAATCCTTCCATTTCTTCAAAGATATGATCGTTTCCTTTGAACACATACACGTCCAGATCATTGATCGTATCGTTGCACTTATTATTAATAATGTATAGGAGAGAAGTTATTTCCGGGAAAGAATCTGCCACGAATTGAAGCAACTGCTTGAACAGTTCCATTTCATGATCTTCCGTAATCTTGCAGATCACGATTACCATTAGTTCACCTGTGGAGGAAGTGCGGACAATCATATTCCGTAACATACCTTCTTGCGTACGCAGGTTGATAAATGAGTAGTCATGCTCATAAGCATAATCGCGTATCGCATTACGAATCCGGTTGGATATATCATCCTGCAACCAGCACTTTTCGATTGCCAATACCTTGTCGAATGCTCCCGGAATATGGAAACCTACTGCATTCATCTGGTCATACTTCACATCCTGACGGACTTCTTCGTTCGTCAACCAACGTTTGTTGGAAAATGTAAATTCCAGTTTGTTCCGGTAAAACTCTGTTTTTGCGGAACCTAGAATCGGCGAAATCTCCGGAAGTTCAATCTTTCCGATACGTCTCAGGTTGTCTTCCACCTGCTTTTGCTTGTATTTGATCTGCTCCGGGTAGGGTAGCACTTGCCATTTACAGCCGCCGCAAACACCATAGTGCTGGCAGAAAGGAACTGCACGATTGGGCGATAGTTCGTGGAACTTTACCGCTTCGGCTTCGGCATATTTATTTTTTTTACGCTTGATTTGCAGGTCTACGACATCACCCGGCACTACGTAAGGAACAAAAATTACCAGGTCGTTTACTTTTGCAATGGCTTTTCCTTCGGCAGCCACATCCATGATTGTTACCTTCTCCAATAAGGGAAGCTCTTTTTTCTTTCTTGCCACTTTTACACCAGTCTAATAATTACTTTGCAAAAGTAGGTATTTTTTTTGGAAAAAATTCGGGTATACAGAAATATTCCGGATTGTAATGTCGAAATTGCATTTTGATAGAAAGTTTTTTCTCAAAAAGTTTTCTGGTTTGCGAAATATACTTAGATTTGCGAACAGAAAAAAGTCATAATGTAACTTTAAACACAATATTATGGATAAAAAAAGAGTTTATACCTTTGGAAATGGTCAGGCAGAAGGAAAAGCTGACATGAAGAATTTGTTAGGCGGTAAAGGTGCTAATCTTGCCGAAATGAATTTAATCGGAATTCCAGTTCCCCCCGGATTTACAATAACAACAGATGTTTGTACAGAATACAATACATTAGGACGTGATAAAGTGGTTGAGTTGCTGAAAAATGATGTCGTAAAAGCCATTGCTAATGTAGAGGCGTTGATGAAATCTAAATTTGGTGACATTGACAACCCGTTGCTGGTATCGGTTCGTTCGGGTGCACGCGCATCTATGCCGGGTATGATGGATACCATTCTGAACTTGGGTTTGAATGACGAAGTGGTAGAAGGTATTATCCGCAAGACCGGTAACGCACGTTTTGCATGGGACTCTTATCGTCGTTTCGTACAAATGTACGGTGACGTTGTACTGGGCATGAAGCCTACAAATAAAGAGGATATCGACCCGTTCGAGAAAATTATTGAAGAAGTGAAACACGCGAAAGGCGTAAAACTAGACAATGAACTTGAAGTGGAAGACTTGAAAGAACTTGTCAAGAAGTTCAAGGCTGCCGTGAAAGAACAGACAGGAAAGGATTTCCCGACTTGTGCATACGAGCAACTTTGGGGAGCTATCTGCGCCGTATTCGATTCATGGATGAACGAACGTGCTATCCTTTATCGTAAAATGGAAGGCATTCCTGACGAATGGGGAACAGCTGTAAATGTGCAGGCTATGGTATTCGGTAATATGGGCGATACTTCTGCGACAGGTGTTTGTTTCTCACGTGACGCTGCTACGGGTGAAGACCTTTTCAACGGTGAATATCTGATTAACGCACAAGGTGAAGACGTGGTAGCCGGTATCCGTACTCCGCAACAGATTACCAAGATCGGTTCTCAACGTTGGGCACAGTTGGCCGGAGTAAGCGAAGAAGAACGTGCTGCGAAATATCCTTCTATGGAAGAAGCCATGCCGGAAATCTATCAAGAATTGGATGCGCTTCAGACTAAGCTGGAAAATACAAGGATATGCAGGACATGGAGTTCACCGTACAGGAAGGTAAACTTTGGTTCCTCCAGACTCGTAACGGTAAACGTACAGGTGCCGCCATGGTGAAGATTGCTATGGATTTGCTCCACCAAGGCATGATTGATGAGAAAACAGCTTTGATGCGTGTTGAACCGAATAAACTTGACGAACTTCTTCATCCGGTATTTGATAAGGACGCTTTGAAAGCTGCAAAAGTCCTGACCCGTGGTCTTCCGGCTTCTCCGGGTGCTGCAACCGGTCAGATTGTATTTTTTGCTGATGACGCTGCCGAATGGCATGCTGCCGGCAAGCGTGTGGTAATGGTTCGTATCGAAACTTCTCCTGAAGACTTGGCCGGTATGGCAGTTGCTGAGGGTATCCTTACCGCTCGTGGTGGTATGACTTCTCATGCTGCTGTGGTAGCTCGTGGTATGGGTAAATGCTGTGTATCAGGTGCAGGTGCTTTGAATATTGATTATAAGGCTCGTACCGTAGAAATTGACGGTGTTGTTCTGAAAGAAGGTGATTACATCTCTTTGAACGGAAGTACGGGTGTAGTATATAATGGTAAAGTAGAAACGAAAGCTGCCGAGCTTTCCGGTGACTTTGCCGAATTGATGACGCTTGCTGATAAATATACCCGTTTGCAAGTGCGTACGAATGCGGATACTCCTCATGATGCGGAAGTAGCACGTAATTTCGGCGCTGTGGGTATCGGTCTTTGCCGTACGGAACACATGTTCTTTGAAGGGGAAAAGATCAAGGCAATGCGCGAAATGATCTTGGCAGAAGATGCGGAAGGACGCCGTAAGGCATTGGCTAAGATTCTGCCGTATCAACAGGCCGACTTTAAGGGTATCTTTAAGGCAATGGCAGGTTGTCCGGTGACAGTGCGTCTGCTCGATCCTCCTTTGCATGAGTTTGTTCCTCACGATCTGAAAGGACAACAGGAAATGGCGGATACAATGGGTGTAAGCCTGCAATATATCCAGCAGCGTGTAGAGTCTCTGTGTGAACATAACCCGATGTTGGGTCACCGTGGTTGCCGTCTGGGAAATACTTATCCTGAAATCACTCAGATGCAGACACGTGCTATCTTGGGTGCTGCATTGGAATTGAAGAAAGAAGGTGTAGAAACACATCCTGAAATCATGGTTCCGTTGACTGGTATCTTATATGAATTTAAGGAACAGGAAAATGTGATTCGCACGGAAGCAGCGAAGTTGTTTGAGGAACTGGGAGACAGCATTGACTTTAAAGTAGGTACAATGATCGAAATCCCGCGTGCTGCGTTAACTGCAGACCGTATTGCTTCTTCTGCCGAATTCTTCTCATTCGGTACGAATGACTTGACGCAGATGACCTTCGGTTATTCTCGTGACGATATTGCTTCTTTCCTTCCTGTTTATCTGGAAAAGAAGATTTTGAAAGTAGACCCGTTCCAAGTGCTCGACCAGAATGGTGTGGGACAGTTGGTACGTATGGCAACAGAAAAAGGCCGTGCAATTCGTCCGGACTTGAAATGTGGTATTTGTGGTGAGCACGGTGGCGAACCTTCTTCAGTGAAATTCTGTCACAGAGTAGGATTGAACTACGTTAGCTGCTCTCCGTTCCGAGTGCCTATTGCAAGATTGGCGGCGGCGCAGGCTGCAATCGAGGGATAAAGGCGGTATAGCTGATATTCAGTTAATTAGGCGGTATGCTTTTCATTTACAAAGGCTTACCGCCTATTGTGTTTTAAAAATGTACGTGCATTTTGCACAAAAAATGAGTAGAATAAACGCAAATGTTGTACAATAGTTATGCAGTTTTGACAACAGTGTTGTACAAGTGTTGTACAAATGCTTTTTCCGTATAGTCAATAAGTTACGGGCGTTTTGCCTCGATCACATTGGAACACGGAACAATCGCTTTGGAACATAGTATGCCCAAACAGAATGTTTAATTATAAAACGAATATAAAATGGCAACATTGAAAGCAGTAGTGAGAACGGCACGGGCTGACGGATTTTATCCGGTGTATATCCGGGTGACTCATCATCGAAGCTCTGCGTTCATTAAGACAGACAAGATGGTGACGAAGAAGGAACTCACCAAAACTAATGAGATTAAAGACCCGTATGTCTTGCAATTCTGTTCGCAGAGAATATTGGAGTATACGGAAAGGCTTAATAGCAAAAATATCGAGTATTGGACAGTCAAGGAAGTAGTCGAGTTTCTTGCAAGTGGGAATGATGACGTTTGTTTTTCAGATTATGCACGAAAGCATATCAACCGAATGATTGACAACGGTCAACAACGTAATGCTAAGAACTATCAGCTGGCATTGCAACATTTGGAGCGTTTTTTAGGAACAACGCAGATAATGTTCTCACACCTTACATCGCACTTGATGAATAGGTGGATTAAGTCGCTTGAACAGACACACCGAGCTAAGGAGATGTATCCTATCTGTATGCGACAAGTATTTAAAGCTGCTATTCTGGAGTATAACGACTATGATAATGGGATTATTCGTATAAAGACTAATCCATGGGTGAAAGTGGAGATTCCTTCGGCAGATCGTGCAGAAAAACTTGCCATTACACCCGAAGCGTGTCGGGAATTCTTTTCATTTCCTCTGCCGGAAAGTAAGATGAAATATCCACAGACGGAGTTCGGACGTGATATAGCCATGATGGTGCTTTGTTTGGCAGGAATCAACACAGTTGATCTATACAATTTGAAAAAGCAGGATTATCGGAACGGCATTATTCACTATCAGCGTGCCAAGACAAAGAAGTTTCGTGCCGACGGTGCATATATGGAAATGCGCGTGCCGGCAATTATTCAACCGCTCTTCGATAAATATCTCAATACGAAGGAGGATGACGATCGTCTGTTCAATTTTTATCAGCGTATGACAACATCTGACAGTTTTGGTTCCAATGTTAACAGTGGAATTAGGCAAATATGTGAGGCCATGGGAATGGCAAAAGAAGAACGGTATTCGGTCTATACATTCCGGCACACGTGGGGTACTGTGGCACAGAATGACGTGAGAGCTTCAATTGATGAGGTTGCATTTGCGATGAATCATGCTGCTGGACATAAGGTAACACGGGGTTATATAAAGATAGATTATTCACCTGCTTGGGAATTAAACGAGAAAGTGGTTGATTTCATTTTCTTCTCCGGTAAGACATCTGTTCGCGAGCAGAAGCAGGAAGATACGCATTTTAGATTATCATTCCGATATATGGTAAATGGGGCGGCTTACCACAATGGGCAGAAAGTTGCAGAGTTGACTGATGTAGGATTCAACAACGTGGACGATGTTATAGCACGACTTGTGACAATGTTACCCGAAGATATTCCTAACCGTTCTATGGTGATGTTTAAAATCGTCAATCTTGATAAGAATCAGACGGTAGTATATCAGCGGCAGAAAGGAAAGGGCTTCTGATTTTTTCGAACCTACAAGGAACTTTTTCTTTGTAGGTTTTTGTTTTTATGAAGAAAAGCGACATCCTTTCGGATATCGCTTTCAAGCAAAACTGTATTATATTACCCCTAAGGGTAAGCAACTCCTCGCGTCTAAAGTAGAGAGAAGTAGATTATTCTTCGTCGTCCTCTTCATCCCCAGCAAGTTCGACCAACTTATCTTCAATGGTAAGGTGAATTTCGTTATCATCAATGCTGATGTTTCTCGGCATAATTATTTTAATGAACTCCATAGAAACCTTCACTCGGTCTTTAGGATCAAGTTCTAAAAAGTCTTGCATTATTAGCGGTGTCATATCCCCTTCAGGTATCGTATTGTGAGTTTCAAGCCATTTTTCAATCATGCCTTTGGCCAATGCTGTTATTTTGTTAGGTGTTCCTTTTTGTCGTCCTCCTGTCTTTTTCCCTTTTGCCATACCATAATGATTATTAGTGTAAAAAGATAAAATGATGTTGCGAAGATAAGGGCTTACTTTCGCAAATGAGGTATAACTTTTAATAATTAAAACAAAGGTTTTATGGGATTAATTGGAAGTGCTATAGGAGCGGCAGGTAGCATATTTGGCGGTATCTCTGCATCGAAAGCAATGAAGAAAATTAAGAGCAACGTTGAGGCGCAGCGACAGAAGAACCAAAATTGGTATGATCGCAGGTACAATGAGGATTATACGCAACGAGCCGATGCGCAACGTATTCTCACGCAGACGGAAGAGAGTATCAAGAACCGTAATAAGCAGGCAGCTGGTATACAGGCTGTAATGGGCGGTACTGATGAAAGTGTAGCAGCTACAAAAGAAGCGAATAGCAAGGCTCTTGCTGATGCAACATCACAGATTGCAGCACAGGCGGATGCGCGCAAAGACAACATCGAGGCCACCTATATGCAGAATGACAATGCTTTTGTTGAGCAACTCAATCAGTTAGAAAAAGGTAAGGCAGAAGCGATAGCCGGAGCCGTACAAGGAGTAACGAGTGCGGCAAGCAAAATGCCATTTTAATGTGTGGAGGTAACTTATGGCGACATATGATGATATATTAGGCAATGGAGGTGGCACACCTTTTCCGAAAGGTTCTAAAGAATGGCATGAACAGCAACAAGACGGTTCTTCTGCACCTCCACCTGTAAAGGGTACACAGGAATGGGTGGAACAAAAAGCGGCTACGGCTCCTGTTGTTACCGCACCTAAACCTGACACAACTACTACACCGCCACCTCCGACCAAGCAAGAAGGCTCGGACGGTGGTGCCCTTTCATATGCTGAACTGTTCAAGAAACTTAATCCTTATACTCCACCGACCGACGAAGAACTTGCTAAAGAGAAGAAAAAGCAGAAACGTGACCAAATTTTTGCTGCAATTGGTGATGGCATATCTGCTCTCTCCAATCTGTACTTTACAACACAGGGTGCACCGAATATGTATAGTGGAAAAAACACAGCTTCGGAAAGGCTACAGGTTAGGTATGATCGATTAATGAAAGAACGTAATGAGAATGCCCGGGCTTATTTGAGCGGCCTGTTCGGTGCTATGCAGGCTGATGATGTCAAAGCGAAAGATGATCGTAATTGGAGACATCAGTTAGCACGCGAGAAAAGAGCCGATGCCATTGCGGACGCAAAGGAAAAACGAGATAACCAGATATTTGATCTCAACGTTAAGCTCCAAAACAATAAAATATCAGCAGCCGAAGCTGATGCAGAACGTAAAAGAGTGGAGGCCGAATATGCTGATGATCTTGCAAAGGCTAGACTTGAAACTGAAAAGGCTAAAGCGGGCGCTTCAAAAGCTTCTGCTTCCGCATCCAATGCTAGAGCTGGGTATTATAACCGTGGTGGTAGTGGCGGCAATAAGAAAAGGATGACACTTACTATTGATGGTAAGACCACTTACTATGATACGAAAGAAGATTATGAGAGAGCGGTGCAGCGTGAGGCTAAACGGTTAGGTATTAAGACTCACCAATATGTGAAAACCACAGAAAATGATGTAATGGGGGCAAAAGAAAAGAATGTCTCTACTCCAAAACCTATCAGCCAACTTGCCGGTGAAGTTGAAACGGCATCGAATAAGAAGAAAAGTCCAACAGCCGGAGATAACAGTAGTAATAAAAAGAAAAGTCCAACATCATAAATGAAACATTATGCCTGAAAATGAGGATAAAATAAAGAAACTATACGACACGTTTGTTTCTGATGGTTACGATATGGAGAGTGAAGAAGATTTCCGCAAGAACTTATCGGATTCTACAAAACGCAAGGCAGCTTATGATGCTCTAGTGAAAGAAGGTTATGAGATGGAACCGTTTGAAGAGTTTGAGAATAATATAGGTTTCGGAAAGATTCAAACACCTGTACCGGAGCCTGCTGTACAAACAGAACAGGCGTGGCAACCTACCGAACAAGAAAAAGCAGAGATGATTGCCAGTACAAACCGTATGATGCAGAATGTGGAAACACAGATACAAGACGCAAATGAACGTGTAGATAATATACAAGAATACGGGTTGAATCCCGGATTGCAAACTAAAGAGGGTAAAATGCAGTTTAATCCTGAAAATGGGAAACTGGAAAAAACATATATTACTCCACTTGGTAACAAGACTACTAGTAAACCTCTTGCTGACATCGAGAGTTTCCGGTACCGACAGGCTGCCGATATGTCAATCGGCGGACAGTTACGCAAGGCTAATCTCCGTTTGCAGGAGTTAAAAGCTAAGCAAGCGGAAAGAGCCTCCGAAGTGCATAAGGAATGGGTAGAAGAAACGGAAAAGAACAAAGCGCCGCTCGCTGCCATATTGGGAGCAGCCACTTACACACCGCGCCAGCAATCAGACAAGGAAAACAGCGCATTGAGAGTAGCCATTAGAGAAACAGAAGAGCTCATCAAGAACCTTGAAGAACAGAAAGACCGTGAAAATGGGGTTGATGTAGGCTTTTGGCGTGGTTTTGGTCGTACTATGGGTGATGTACGCACGTGGGATTTCGGTATGGGTGATATGGCGGATGCCATGACCATGATGAATGCCGACAAACTCAAAGGTGATAATGCCACAGAGGGCGAGCGTGAATCCCATGATATGATGATGGGTGCAATCCATGAGAAACAACAAGCAGAGGAAAGATACGGTGGAAATGCCGACTTTTGGAACAGAGCCGGTATCATGACTGGGTATATGCCTTCATTTATGTTGGATTTCATTTTGACTGGTGGCGGATTCAACGGTTTGTCTACATTCTCAAAAGGAAGCACTAAAGTCGCCGCAAAGGTCATAGGTAAAGAAACGGCTGAAAAAATGGCTCAACAGGGGTTCAAATCCTATATTAAAGAGAATGGTGTTAGAGGGTTAGGACAGTACGCAACAGATTGGACTATCAAAGCGCTTGGGACAACCGCAGATGATTTGCTTGTACGTGCTCCGTTGATGACAAACACCATACAGGCAGGAAAAACGGTTTCTGACATCATTGACCGAAAGCTTGGTGATGTGGTTGTTGATGAAAACGGTAACTATGATTTCTCCAATGATAAGACCTGGGGAAGTGCAATATGGCAAGGTGAAGCCAATGCTATCATTGAGAATTATTCAGAAATGTTTGGCGCACATCTTGATCCTATTCTTACGCTTGGCAATATGAGCAAACTCGCCAATGTTCTAGGGGCAAAGCGATTGGGAGGTGTACTTTCAAAAGCAGATGCCGGTGCATTGAATAGTATAATGGGGCAAACTCATCAGATGTTCAATAAAATGGGTGTCAGTGATTATGTTGGTGAAGTATCAGAAGAATACTACGGTCAATTGTGGCGCACAATGCTCAATCTTGATGATGCTTATCAGCAGAATCCGGACGGCACGCATACTAACTTATTTGCAACTGGGCAATTCCACGGTGATATTTGGGGTGGAATGGCACTCTCTATGGGGTTGATGGGGGCAGGAAAACATACTCTGTCTGCTGCAAACTACGCTTCCATGAAGCATGGCGTGAACAAAGCAGATGCAAAAGTGAATGAATTACTTGGTAAAGAAGTATGGGAGCCGTTGAAGGCAACACTTGACCTTACTACCAATGAGAATATCGGTGAAGTTGCGGAACTTGTTGTCGGTGATAAAGATTTTACCGCTGATGAGAAAGCAGCCGTACTGAATTATATGGAACGTTCGTTGAATTTGCGTGGATTCAATCTTGCTTCTATGGCCCGGTCCCGTGGCGGTGTTCAAAGTGAAAGCGAACAACAGGCAAATGATAGTTATCTTGACGGATACAACGTCACTTCCTCGCAGGAAATGAACGATGCGAAGAACCTGTACGAATACCATCGAACACAAGTGGCAGACCTTGCAGATGAGAGTATGTTTGCGATGATTGAAGAGAATCCGATTGCCGCATTGGAATTTGTGAACGGGAATGAGCAATGGAGTGATGAGGATAAGTCTTCTGTTATCGACTATATCAATGCCAAGCAGGTTTACAATGGCATGATTCAACGTGTACGTGATGATATAGACGGACGGGTGGAACAGAGCAATTCGATGATAGATGCACGTGTGAACCGCAAGACAGGTATGATACAGGGGGCAACCATGAAGCAGGATGAACGCAAGGTGTATGTTCTTAGTGGGACTCTTGTACCATATGCAGATGGTAGCGGTGTAAGTGTGACTGATTCTGACAATAGCATCATTGTTCGTGATGCGGACACAGGTGGGCTTGAACAAGTATCTCCCGATGCTATATTGTCTATTGATGATGTACAAGACCCATACGAGCAGAAGGAGTTGGCTGCACAATCTATCAGAGAACAATTTGCACGTGAAGCTGCGGATAAGATTGATGGTGTTGTCACATTCAATCCGGGCGAAACCTATACCATTGCCGGTGAAGGCGGTTCGCAAATACAGGTCACAATAGTTTCAGATGAGAACGGAATCATAGACAATGGCGACGGAACTATCAATGTGACAGACGGAACAAATGTATTCCCTATAGCAAAAGAGGCTATCCAACAGTTTGTGGACGCATCTAACATTGCACGAATCGCAGAGTTTGAGCAACAGAGAGCTGAAGAAAACTTTGCTTTGCAGCAGGAAGAGCAGGAAGCAGACCGACCGCAATATGCAATGAATGACCTTGTGACGCTCCGTGATGAAAATGGTATAGGTATTCGTGGTAACATCACCGCCGATGTGGATGCCGATGGACTATATGAAGTTTATACGGAAGATGCCTTGAATGGTAAGCGTGTGAATATGTTTACCCGTGAAGAGCTTGATTCCATGCTGATAGAACACAATGGGCAACCTGTTGAGATTGCCAATTCAAGTGTGAATGATAATTCGGAAGTGGCAGCAAGTTCTCTGGAGGAACAACAGTTGCAAGTGTCTGCATTAGAACGAATCCCCAAAGATGAACAAGGTAATCCTATCTATGAGCAGGCGGAAACTCCCGACCTTGCTTGGGATGCCATTGTTGAGCAGACAGAGGGAGACAAAGCTATGGCCCAGTCCGTGGCTAACGGAATGGTTGCGGACAAAGAAGCAGCATTGAAGAAAATCGAGAAAACGAAATCTGCCGGTGGAAACACTATTGCAGAGAAGATTGTAGCAGAGAAAGAACGCAAGGCGGCGATTGATGCAGCCAAACAGGAATTGTCCATTTGGCAAAAGATAGCCGGCACTGCCAACCGCAGAAAAATGGAAGCAGATGCGGAGCGCAGACGTATTGCCGATGAAGCTACCGCATTGCGCAAGGCGGAAGAAGAAAAATTGCGTGCAGAGCGTGAGGAAGCAGAACGCAAGGAACGTGAAGCACTTAACGGAGTTCCCGATATAGTGGAAGATGTTCCCAAAGATGCCCGTGCAAGAGGATATAGACGTGTAAACGGCCATAAGGTTGACAGACAAGAACCATTACAGGCTGTACAAGGTAAAGAGGTGAACGTGAAATTCAGCAATGATGTAGTGGTTCCTGGCAATGTAACCGTGATTGATGCGTCATTGTTGCAACCGAGTCATATACAAGGTGTGCGCAATTCTCTGCATTTTATTGATGAAGCGCAACCAAAAGAACGCAATGACGAAGCAAGCGTATTGTCTGCACGGAAAATCGCCGAGGACATTCGTCCGGAAGAAATCACATCAAGTATTACCGCTTACACCGGTGCGCCGACCGTAAACGAACGTGGTGAAGTAATACAGGGAAACAACCGTAGTGATGCCTTGCGCCTGATGTGGGAAAGTCATTCGGAACAGGCCGAAGCATATAGACAATACCTGAAAGACCATGCGGAAGAGTTTGGACTGCGTGCCGAGGACATTGCGCCCATACAAAGCCCGGTGTTGGTAAATATGCTTCATGTGGACGATACAGAAGCCCTCAATCTTGGTCAGTTTGTTGCACAAGACACAGAAAGTGGAGGTGTTGAACGTATCAAACCTAAAAACACCTTGCAGCGCATGGGAACCGAAATGCGTTCGTTTGCCAACCTGTTGCTTAGGACTTCGGATGATGAAATGTCGTTTGCCGGACTTGTGGATGCCAATGGTGCAAATGTTCTGAAATGGATGAGTCAAAGAGGTTTCATCAGTCACACACAATACAAGAGTGCGTTTGACAGCAAGGGCAACCTAACTCCTGAATCCAAGAATGATTTGCGTGGCATCATGTATCAAAGCATCTTCAAGGACGGCAGCACACGGTTGGAGGAAATGTTCAACGTATTGCCGGTAAAAGCACAAAAGGCTATTCTTGCTACTGCTTTCCGTGATTATGACAGTCCGAACAGTGAACGAATGGTAGATGAGATACAGAATTCCGTTCGTGCTTACTATGCTTTGTCCCAAGATAAAATGTTTGCAGAGGCAAAGAATTTCAAGGAAGCACGTATTGCTGTAGAAAACTGGAAACGCCAGTATCAAATGGATGATGTTACAGGGGAAAGTTATCTCCCTGCTGATAATTTCAGTAACTTTGTCTTGCATTTGGCCGCAATGTATAAAGGTGAAAGCCAAAGCTTCATTCAAAACACATTCGGCAAGATTTATGACCTTATACAAGGTACACAGGAAGAAACTCTGTTCGAACAACCGGACAATACCCCTCGGACGCTCGTACAGGCTATTAAAGAAGCATTAAATTTAGATTACAATGGACAACAACGAAGCAATGTATTGGTTGGCGATACTGCAACAAGCCAACGAGGGCAGCAAGGAAGCAATGGAGCTCTTACGCCAAGAGAACGAGTTGAGGACGGAAATGGGACAACCGATGATACAGGAAGAACTGAAAGCATTGGTGAACAAAGCGAAATAGAACCTTCTTTATCACAAGAAGAAATGCTATCTTCTGATGATACTGACAATCAACTTAGTGCAAAAATAGCAAGACGTATTGAAGTT